>Ga0184627_10000065_pt1 | contig 55879 bp, 87 predicted proteins | sample PLM3_127_b1_FD_133150 | JGI IMG/M metagenome (GOLD analysis project Ga0184627, IMG submission 133150) | Groundwater sediment microbial communities from an aquifer in East River, Colorado, USA - PLM3_127_b1 | ecosystem: Environmental > Terrestrial > Soil > Riparian zone | place: USA: East River... | reverse complement strand
TTCCAGGACGCACCGAAGAGGAAGTCGAATGGGTTTGTACCGATCCGCTACTGAAAGAGACGGCGTGAGTAGACCAACGCAATTGAAAGACAGCCAACGTGCGACTGCTCCTGTTCAAACGTTGTCGCATGAGCACGCGATCTTTCTAGACGAACGCACAAGAGAGCGCGACTGGTTGAACCCCATGACAATGAGCGCACTGCAACGCGCAATAAAAGGACGAAGCGAGCGCGTGGCTCTAAATGAAGTAATGTTTGCAATCACGTACATCATGTGGCATTCAAATTTGCTTCCTGACTTCGAGTGTGTTCGTCTTGAACGCACTGATGGCGAACTAGTACCGTTCGGGTACATTTCAATGAGGAGGATTAGGAGCTTTAAATTCGAAGAGGACGAAAAATGATCCTCATAAAAAGAGAGATCAAACGTGAGTATACATACGGTGAGGAGGGTGTCGTATTCGTATTAATTCCTAAAAGCGCTGGAGAGACGATTGAGTTCGAGCTAACGGCTAACGCGGCAGAGGAACTATCTATAAACCTCAATCTCGCTGTAATTGATGCACGTAAGAAAACTGAACCCTTCGAAAGTAGCTATGAATAGTCAGGAACCACTTTTCGAAGTCATAAGTGACGACGAGTACGCAAAGGCGCAAGAAACTTCCCAACCAACAGACAAAACGAAAGAAACAAAATCGAAGTGGAACACGGACATTCGAACACAAACGAACTGGTTCAAGTTTCCGACGCACATGGGTTTCTGCACTGTGCCAATGCACGCTGAAGTGCAACGGGCCATCTATGGGGAAGCGAGAGAATACCGTCAACAGTATCCGTCTCGCATGGTATTCACCATTGACGAATTCGACGTTTGTAGAGACTGCTTCCTAGTTGAAGCCGACAAAGAAAGCGTGACAGACGATCATGGCACAAATTGAAAAAGCGAGTATAGCCGAAGTAACAAAGGCCATCGAAACGATTACAACCAACACAGGAATAAATCGAATCGACGGCGAGAATTGGAGCGTTTACTACGTCGGCTCGAATCTCATTCGAGTAGACTTCAAACTGACGTGACAGAACTTCCTGTGCCACGCATGTTCGAGCACTGTCTCGCGTTGTACGAGGCGCTTGACAAGACTGCTACAATAGATAAAGCGGATAAAAGCCGTAAGGTTTTCACCGGGTCACGCGTTGAAACGTTTCGCTCTTTACATGTGTCACAAGCGTACTACACACAACTGTATGCAGTCCTTGAGGAAATGGGCTGCATTCAACTACTGTACAGAGGTAGGGCAGGGCAACCTAGCGTGATGGCCCTGTACCGTTCGCCTGTACTGGACGAGTTTCGTGCCGCGTACAGACGCCCCTTGACAAATGAGGGAGCGTCCAGTACACTAGAGACACGAGTTGAACTACTGGAAGGGAGGTTAAAAGGAATCGATCTAGCAGGTACGTTGGTCAATTTCGAAGAGAGATTGACGGTTCTCGAAAAGAGGAAGGCGAATGGCGAGACAACGAAGAGACACTGAAGTTCAAACACAAGAGGAAGGGAACAGCGACATGAGTGCAAGTGAAGTTGAGAACATTTTCGAGTCGATGTCCGAAGAGGAGTGGGCCGAGGCTGGCGCAGCCGCTTCAGCCGAGAAGGGCATCTACGGTAAGGTTCTGACCGCGTTCGCGCAGTCGGGTCAGCGCTTCGCGCGAATCTCGACTCAGACGGGTCAGTTCGCAGGTAAGCAAGCGTCTTCGATCTCGACGGCGCTCAAGAACGCACGCGACGGTAAGAACGCGCCCGAAGGCGTGCAGCACGTCAAGGTTTCGAGCCGCACCGACAAGGAATCGAAGGTCGGCACGGTTTACCTTGAAAACCCGAACGCCGCGTAAGGCAACAATGCTGATCTTCGTGATCAGCATGAAGGATGCGATAGGCGAAACTAGTCTCTTAGAGACACAATACGATCAGGGTTTGGGTTTCGACCCGATCTCCGTTAAAACGTATTGGGGAGTAGCCGAAAACCTAGGTCGTATCCTTCATGGTGATCACGATGAACTGGCACACGAATTATCACATGCCTGAAGTGTTCCTTGCTTGGTTTGAAACCGAGCAGGAATACATCGATGCCATGTTTGTCCTGATCATAATGGCGAATTATGGTGTTTGGGTAGAACCTGAAAATCTACTCATAAAGGTATGAGTGTGTTGCCTGCAAGCCACGCTCATAACGAGAGTGACCGTTGCAGCGTAGTCACTCTCACGATGCTACCTACCGTTCGTTGCATCGCACTGGTAGGTCTTCCGTGCTAGGTGTGCATGTCTGTATCATTCGGTGCACACGGCCCGTGGTAGATGCAACTACGCGACGGGCAATAAACCTCTACGTAGTTGAATGAGTGAGGACGTGGGGATCGAACACAAAACACCTGCTCCCCGACCGCAACTTGTTAGGTGGCAAGCCATGCGGGAGCCTCACTCATTGAGCTACGTAGTTGACGGAGCGGGATAAACGCAATGGAGGAAGAAGCTCAACGATCCAGGATAGTTCGTTGACTCTCTGATCAAACCGTGAGTCCGTTTGGGCTTTATCCCGCTCGACGGTAAATCGGGAATCAGCAATTCATTGCGCCCGCTCCGTGAGCTACGTAGGACTGCCCATAGATGCAGTCGAGCCTAGTTTCTGCATGGAGCTGTTGAAGAATGGTAAAGTGCATATAGAGCCGACTGTATCAGTGGAGTTAGGTAGAGAAATTGCGGGTAGCATCGCACGCGGTATAGTTTAGCGGCTATGCCACGACGAGTCGCAAAAATATGCGAAGGGCTAAGGTTAGAATCGCCCTACGTAGCTCAATAAACCAAGGGAGGTAACAAACATGAGTGAAGTCGTACACGTTGGCTTCACAGGCACGCGATTGGGCTTGTCTAGCAAGCAACGGCATGCCCTGCGAACTGTGCTCGCGGAGCTACGCAATAGTGGTGCCATTTGGTTTCATCATGGTGACTGCATCGGAGCCGACGAACAAGCACATACCAGTGCCAAAGCAATAGGTTACAATGTACATGTGCATCCGCCCGCGAGTTCAAAGTATCGTGCAGACTGCCCACGTGACGCGACTGATCGAGTCGAGCTACCTGCATCGTACACGGTTCGCAATCAGGCAATAGTTGACACATGTGCTATGCTGATAGCATGTCCGCAGCAGTGGCCGCTCAACCCAAGGCCATTTTATCGAAGCGGCACATGGTCAACTGTACGCAAAGCGGAAAGGAAAGGTATCCCGCGCGTGATCATATACGCAGACGGGACGGTGGAACGTGAGTGAAGTAATATTGACATACGATGAATAGCGTACACACAGGCTGGCACCGTGCGCTTGACGTGCAGATGGATACGTTAAAATGGCTAAAGCAGGATTACGGGGTCAGTTATTCATACAACTTCTTTAATGGGTTGATTGGTGCCGATCTTAACCGAGTGACCAAAGACTTCGACCTACTCAATTTCGTTTCAAATCTGTGCTCAACATTGTGGCAAGCTGACACCGTGTTCATTACGACGGACATGATGCACCTACTACTACAGGCCGCGCATGATCTTCCGCAGAATGTCGTATTCGAAAAAGAATCAATGCTCTCACCAAGAGGATTTGTTCTATTCGAGGAACCGATAGATGGCATAGATCGAAATGGACGCAAAGTAACTATGCACGCAATGGCGTGGGTACTTGATCGCGTTCGTAACGATGCGGACGAAAGCAATCCGTTGGAAACTATTATCATCTACTACTTTACCGATCCGACCGATTTCAATGATGAGTTCAATGAGCAGTACATTGCCAACTGTGCGCGCGATGGAGTCCCTGTGCCGCCACTTGTGTTGGCGCACTTGTATCCGTGCAGGATAGGCGAGCCCATGCCAGATTACACAGTACAAGGGTCAGAGCTAGTGGTTGGAATAGTGAAGTTGTTTGTTGCAATGCAACTGCTCGCGCAACAGAAAATCGGTGCTCCCATCAGGTTAGACCCTGATCGTGCTAGTCGAAAGCGATTTGCTCGTGAGTTTCCTAACGAACCTCAACGTTTTATCACGCTGATCACTCTTCGTCGCAAGTCAGTTAAGAAGGATGACGAGGAACCACAGAAGATTGAATGGTCACGACGTTGGGTTGTCAGTGGACACTGGCGCAGGCAATACTACTCGAAAACGAAAACCCATAGTTGGGTATACATCTACGAACACATCAAAGGCCCGGAAGACAAACCGCTCATTATTACCGAACGACGAGTCTTCAACTTCCGACGATAATCGTTGTCGGACTAGGCAACACTGAAAACTCAGTTGTTGTGAGATTTCAGATTGAATCCGATACCTTGACAACCGCCACTTTTTATGGTAACACTTATCTTCTGTTACCTCCCAAACGTAACAGGAACGAGTGGTTCCTCCACTCGTAAGGTAGTAAGGGCAGTAGTCATTACTTCCTCTATCTCCCCTAAGGAAGTTAGTGGCTCCCTGAGTCGCAATGATTGATGCCCTACTGCCTTTTCTTGTCCCCTACATAGGAGGCTTGTATTCTTTTCGTAGCCCTGATACTAACAGTGCTGTCATTAGTACCAACGAACAGCACCGGACAAACAGGAGAGCAGAAGAGAAGCATCGCACCGTGTGGAAGCACAAAGCCGTACATTACAACCAAGCGGAAGGCAACATGGAAATGGCAAGACGCAGTTTTAGTGCCACGGACACGAAGTTCGTATGCTGATCGTCGAACCAACGGCTGTTCGTATCTAAAGTGGATTGCGCATTTATGGGAAAGTCGAGCCGATGAATCATTTCGATTCTATGTGGACTTACAGGAACCCAAGAACGCGATCTGTCATGTATTCGGAACTTACTGCACTGAGGCACTTGCAGTTGCTCATTGTGAGTCCGGGCACAGTTTTAGTGTACGTGCCCACAATGGACAATACCTCGGAATGTTTCAAATGGGTAGTTCAGAACGTGAGAAATATGGACACGGCGAAACGCCATTAGAACAAGCAATAGCCGCACATAACTACTTTGTAGAATCAGGCAAGGATTGGAGTCCGTGGTCGTGCAAACCCTGGTGACCTACGAAACGTGGGTTAGGGATGGATTCGAGTATCGACGCACGCTTTACAAAGGTCAACTTACCATTGTCGAGTTTCGCCCAATCGGAACGAACGTCCGATGGTATACACCTTTTGAATGGTTGGAGCTAAAGAGCGTTGGAAGCCACACTTCCTCTTAGCCAGGAGGAATTTTGCCCCCGTTGTGGCGATTGGGTTAGTGCGTCCGAGTTTAATTACAACGAGGGATTCTGTCTAGCGTGCTCGTTGGTACAAGGCTGTACTCGATGCGGTGGGCCTGTACATCAAAGGACGATGTGCAAGCCGTGCAGTCAAGAGGCATGGTACGAAAAGCACGGCGACGAGGTAGAGTACCTTGTCGTAACGAAGGGCTACACCGTAGCTCAGGCACGTCAGACGATTCAGAAGATGGTTCGTCCGATTTGCAATTGTTGCGATAGTGTGATAAGATGGGGTACGCCAGGCGAGACACTGTTCTGTAAATCAAACAAACGTTGTCATAGCGCTCGCAATAGATATAATCGTTTAATTTCAAAAGGGGCCACGCCCTCAGAGGCATTAGCTCAGACACGTGGCACGAAAGAAAGGAAGGTAACATACAGTGGAAGGTTCATCGCAGTATCATACGGTAGCAGTTAAGCACCGTAACGAGCCTATTCTCTTCTGCGGGCTATACTCGGATAGAGAAGTAGCCGTGCGAAACGCTGCCCAACTTAGAGTGTCATGGGCTGCGTCACGGTTAACGCCACCTACGATTCGTGTCAGAACGATCACACGCGATGAGTGGGAGAAGAATCGGCGATGACTGACCAACTCATCGATCTGTTTCAGCCATTAACAGATGGCACCCGTTACGTAATGACGCCGTGGCAAGTCGAGGACTTGAAACTCCTTGCCGAAAAACAAGCGTCGGCAAATTGGTCGGAAATGGGAGCGTATAAAACCTCCACAGGATTGTGGCTCCTCGACCATTTGTGCACGATGGACAAACGTGAAACGGGCGATGTTCCGAAAGCGCTCATCATAACATCGAAGGGTGGTAAAGGAACATACTTCGATGCGATTCCAAAGTGCATTCCGAAGTGGAGATTGTACAATCTGTACGTAAGTGATCTTGTAGAACGCGTTGGCGACGTTGAATTTCAGGCTGATCGCAACGATGTGTTTCAGGACTTGCGACTAGGCTATTTCAACGATCCAACAATTGTGCTCGCACACTATGACTGCTTTACCAATAAAGCAGGATTAAAGAAAAGCGATCCCGATGGTGCCCCTGCACTATGGGAAAGGCTTGGCAAGATCGATTGGACGTTTATCCTTGCTGACGAAGCACACAGGATGAAGAACCGCGATACGCAATGGACAAAGAACATCAAGTCGTTCAGTCCACGTGCAAAGTATCGTCATGCAATGACAGGTACAGGATTCGTAAACAACCCCGCCGAGATATGGAGCATCCTAGACTTTCTTGACCATGATGGATCGAGCGGCGTATGGCCGATGGGTAGTAGGAAAGCGTACTGGCCGTTTCGTACTCATTTCTGTGAGGAAGTATTGACTCCCCAGAACTTCCGTGTAATAGTTGGAATCCGAAAGTACAGAGTCGATGAGTTTCGTGCGCTACGCAAATCAGTCGGGCCACGTCGTATGATGGCTGAAGTTCACAAAGATATCGGTCATCCTATTGAATCGGCGCGCGAAGTTGAATTGTCACGTATACAGCGGACAATGTACAACGAAATCAAAAATGCACTTCGAACGCTCGATCAAGCAGGCGAACCGATTACTTCACCGAACGTGATTTCGATGCTGAGTCGATTGCGACAAATCTGCGTTGCGACTCCACAAGTGAATGATCGTCAATTCAACGTAAATCAGGGACGAACAATCACTGATATCTCGTTGGTCGAGCCGTCTTCGAAACTAGATGAAGTCATGGACATCTTGAGCGAAGTCGAGTGGGAAAACGGACACAAGCCGCAGGTGGTAGTCTTCTCGTGTTTCCGCGATCCACTTGAGTTACTTGCGAATCGACTTGGTACTAAGGACATACCATACTTGCACATGAAGCAGAAGCACTCGGATAGTGAACGTTATCATCTATGGCATGATGTGTTCCCACGGAAAGAGCATAAGGTATTCATGTCCACGTTGGCACTAGGTGGGGAATCAATCAGTCTCGCTAGTGCACAATATCTCATCTTCCTCGATAGAGACTGGTCGCCAAAGAACATGATGCAGGGAGTTGGCCGGGTATATCGTCCTGGGCAGAAAGCTATCCCCGAAATCATCTACATTAATGCCAAGAACACAGTCGATCAATACGTCAAGGGTAAACTTGACAGAAAGAAAAAGTGGTTTGATGAAATCTTCAATTCTTGAAGACGTGCGGATCGTGCGGGAGGCGCTGGTAACCCCGGCCACCATACAACGGCGTCATGCTTACCGCGATGCCGACGCCGCCCTCGCCCGCCTCGAAGCCCGCATCGCAGAGGCTGAGCGGGAGCGGGATGAAGCTGTCTATCAACGCCAAGAGTCTGAACGAGGATGGCTCGCAACGCGCGAGATTTCAAAGCGTCATGCCGAAGCAGCCGAAGCCCGCATGAAGGAGCTGGAGGGGGCGCTGCGGAATGTCACACACACGGCCGACCCCGGACACGCCCGTGAGCTTGCCACACTTGCCCTCGCCGCTGACATCCCCGGCCCCTGCGACGAGACTCCTCCGCTGTTCACTCAGGGAGGGAAGGCAAGTATTTTCTATGCGGGAAAGAAGTTTGATCGAGACAATCAACCAGGAAACGATGGTTTGAAATAACGCAACGAACCCCTTGACAAAGGGCATGAAACCTGCTAAGCTCCATCTTCCTTTTTAGACACGCGTGCATGCACACGCGGGAAAGCGGTAAACGTGGGTTCCACAGAAGTAGTTACGAAGCCCCCGGAGATACCGTCCAAGTGGGATATCATTCCCATTCACTCATCTGACATCGCAAACTTCAAACGGTGTCGGCGCTATTGGGATTGGACTTCACCGACACGCACGAACCTACGGCGCAAGGTGTCAATCTACGGAATCAACTTCCCACTGGCATTCGGATCAGCGATTCACTACGCGCTCGAAAAGTTCTACGATCCGATCCTTAGCCACGATCCTGTTGAATCCTTCCTGACCTACTGGACGTATCAATGGGAAGGTGGCGTTGTTACCGAGGATTGGCTTGATCGCGTTTACGACATTCATCCTCGTGTAACACCGCGTAATCGCCACATAGACAAGGAAGGTACTCCACGACTTTTCGAAATTAAAGGTCTACGTGATCTTCTGCCTGCGCCTGAGCAAATCGAAGACGAGTGGCAATTGCATCGTGAACTCGGCATCGGCATGATGGAATTCTACAAGAGCTATGCAGAAAAGAATGATGACTTTATTGTGCTCGCTGCCGAGTCTACATATTCAATCCCGCTCGAATTCGACTGGAAAGACCAACGTTTAGAGTCTCCTAATTATGGTAAGAGACTCCAAGTACACGCGAGAGGAAAACGAGACGCCGTTGTATGGTGGCCTGAAATCGACAAGTGCGGTATCTACGAAGACAAGACGGCTGCACGAATCGATGATGCCTACTTCGAGAAGCTTAATAAGGATGAGCAGTGCAGTAATTACCTTTGGGCGACGATTCAAGAAGCTGCTATCTATGATCTTCCCTGGAAAGATAAGGTAGTTGATCGCGTTATCTACAACGCGATGCGAAAGAACTTCCCAAAGCTACCAACGATAACAAAGCATGGCTTCCCGTCAATCAATCGTGCCGAAGAGGGAACTACTGCCGATCTATTTCAGGCATTGATCGTTGGCAACGAAAACTATGATCATTGGTTCCGAACGAACGAGAAAGCGCAACAATATTACACGTACCTCGTGGAGCAGGGCGACAGCTTGTTTGTACAGCGCGATATCGTTACGAGAAACAAGTACGAAATCGCAGCTACGGGTCGTCACCTAAAGATGATAGCACTTGAAATGCTCGATATGCCGCGCGTGTACCCAAACCCCACAGGCGAATACCGTTGCCTAACGTGCGCGTTCCGTACACCGTGCATCGCTGCGGACGACGGTTCGGACTGGCAGGGGATTCTCTCCGATGGTTACGAGGCTAATCGTGATAGATAAAGCTGGAATGGACGAGATAGCGAGATTGCTAGGATTTTTTGATTGGCCTAGCTATCTGTCGTGGTGGCATCGTCATTTCTATAACATCGAAATGCCAAAGGAACTTGACCCTTACACCATGAAGTACGAGGTTAACCGTGATAGATAACTCAATGACGGTATCACAGTTGCGCGAGCGGCTAGATCAGTTTGATCCAGAACTCCGAGTTATATCGGAGGGATGTGATTGCTTCGGCAACGTTGTTGAAATCTCGGTATATGAAAACTTGCTAGATGGCACGGCAGATAAAGTTGTGATACTCTGGCGGGGAGATAGGTCACATGTGATTAATCAATGAAACTACGTCGCGTTTGTGGTTGGTGCAAGGGTGCTCTTTGTGGTAAGAAGTCACATGGTTTCGTAATCAATAATGGACGTACAATCATCTGTGGCGCGTGCGCCTACAAACCAAGAACATGATTGAACCTCCTGATCTCCAAGAGTTTCTTTCACAAGAGGATAAACCCGAAACTGTTGCAAGTCGTAATAGTCGATGTGGAGTTTGCGATGAGAAAATCTACGAAGGTGATACCATCGTACTGATCGACGGCGAATGGTGCCACAAGGAATGTGATGACCATAATTAGGTTCATAGGGTGATCTCATTTGCAGCCGTCTTTGGTGGTCTGTTCCTATTCTGTGTTATCTGGCTAATCGTGGAGTTGTTCGGTCGATGAGTGATCTTTTCGAAATCATAGACGAAACCGAGTTTCTAAAGAACTCGCCCCCGGAGGTAGACTATAATAGCCTGCCTACTCGCGTCACCGGGGGCGAGTACAAGAATGCCGCGAGCGCTCACGTGACGGTAGAGAGCGGCGATACGCATGTCGGAGTCGTGCCCGACCCTACCGTCACAACTATCCCATGTAACTACTGTGGGCATTGCGAAACGCCGAACGATTGTGCGTGGGCACATGAATGTCCTAAATGTGGAGCGCCAGCAGGCAAGATTGGTTTCAATACATCCTGCAAAACTCCTACAGGTGGAATATCTGGCTTGCATGCAGAAAGATGGACAGCGTAGTGTATCCTAGAGTAATCCCGTACAGGAACGATCCCAATGATAATAGGAAAGGCGAGCTAACGGTATCAGTTGAATACCTAGAGATGTCATTCCCTGATCCTGAAATGCCTATTGCACTTAAGACATCGCGTACTGGACGAACATGCATAATCATCGAAGGACTTGACAACTTCGTCGCCCCTTATCTTGAAGCGATACAAGTAATAAGAGAGGGGGAGTGAATCATAGCCACAACAGCGCTTGATGAGCTACGTGTCAAAATTGGCGCGTATGCTCCTGACGAGGAAGTTGATTGGATCAGCTTGCTTCTCTTTGGGGAACCTGGCTCGGGTAAGACGCACTTCATTGGAACTGCCGCCGAGCACCCTGATACGTCACCCGTACTTCTCATCGACATCGATGGGGGATGGAAAACAATCAGGAAGGTAAAGAACATCGATCGTAAACAGGCTCGATCGTATGAAGCAGTACGTGGAATATTTCTCGATCTGTTTAATGCCATAACGAAGGATAAGGACGGAAAAGATCAACTACCATATAAAACAGTCGCGATCGATTCTACTTCCGAGTTGTACAAAATCGACCTCATGCAAGTGAACGATGCGTATGCTAAGGAGAATCCGAAAATCGAGGAAGGCGTACCGGATCAGCGCTCCTACTACAAAACGGGAAACCATATCACGAAGATCATACGTGCGTACAAGGACTTGCCCTGCAACGTGATTTTCACGGCTCACGAAGGATCGGAGGAAGACAACTTTAAACGCAAGGTTAAATTCGCGCAATTCGCCGGGCAGATGAATATTTCTGTTCCTGGTTTCGTAGACGTTGTTGGTCATCTACGCGTGGAGGTAACGAATGGCAAACCCGTAAGGTACTTGCAGACCATGAAAACTGAGACGTTGCGCGTGAAAGATCGTCTCAATGTTTTCGATGGTGTCGAGGAAGCACCAACGTTCAGTGGTTTGTGGGATAAGTTCAGAGCTGATATGCCAACGAAGGAGAGTAAGAAATGAGCGAAGCAGAATCAGTGTTCGATGGTGTACTCGATCTAACAGGCGCGGACGAAAGCGCAGGTAAGTTCGAAGCAGTGCCCGCCGGGTCGTACAATGTGCAGATTCCGGTTCCGCCGGAATGGCGAGCAACGTCGAATCCCGACGGATCAAAGAAATTGCCCGATCAAACACCATACCTAAACATTCAGCTTGCTATCACCGACGACGAAAAGAACGGTGAGAAGGTCAAGAACCGTCGCGTGTTCGGCAAGATTTTCGTTCCGGCCGATGGTAAAATTCCTGCGGACAAGCAGGCGTATCACAGAGGAACGATGCTTAACTTCCTGCTCGCGGCTGGTTACACTCGTGAGGAAATCTCCAAGAAGGGTTTCCGTCTGGATACCGATGCACTCGCAGGCCGCGAACTTGTTGTCACCGTTGGTCGATCAATCAACAGTCTGACCAACGACTTCGACAACGACGTGAAGGGTTACAAGCCTGCCGGTACAGCGGTTGCGGCAGGCGCAGGACAGCCAATCTAACAACGCGCCAGGAGAGAAAAGGGGGGTGCTGCGGTGCCCCCCTTCGCGTCCTTATTAGAGGAGGATTGGCATGTTAGAAAAAACGGTTGATCTGTGGTCTACTGACGCGGATGCAATTGTCATTACAACTAATGGTACCGTCAAGACTAACGGTAAGGCCGTTATGGGGAAAGGTTGCGCACTTGAAGCTGCAAACAAGTGGCCTAACTTGCCTGAGCTTTTAGGCATTGCGATACGAACTAGTGGAAATCACGTATATGGATTTAGGTTGGGCACCGTTTATCATTTGATAACATTTCCTGTTAAGCATGCTTGGTACGAAAAGGCAGACATTATATTGATCGTCAGAAGCGTCCACGAGTTAGTTAAATTCGTTAACGCATGGCAGTTTAAGACGGTAGCTATGCCTCGTCCTGGTTGTGGTAACGGTAGATTAGAATGGGGCGTAGTACATGCCGCAATCGAGCCTCTTCTTGACAACAGGTTCACCGTAGTCACTTTATAGTGGCTGTATTTGAACAACAGTCGATTCAACTCGACTTCTTTGACTACCTCTTTTCAAACGACGAGGGATACGTCTGCATTGCCACTATTCCTCGTCCGTATCAACGAGAGAAATTCAACGAAGAGTTTTTTGAGTGGCCGAAACAACGTGACGACATCGTTGACCATATCGGACGTGCATCTTCTAATTCGAACATCTACTATTGCGTGAACGTATTATCCGTACCTAAACGTAGAAAAGAGAACGCGATCCCGCAGAATCTTGTGTGGGCCGACCTTGATACATGTACGCCGGACAAGCTTGACATTCCGCCACAGTGTGTAATCGAATCTTCGCCTGGCCGTTACCAAGCTGTGTGGCGTCTCGATCGCAAGCTTGATCCGCTTGACGCACAGATGTACTCCAAGCGTGTCGCATACGCTCATGCTGACCTTGGAGTAGATAAGTCGGGCCACGATCTTACACAGTTGCTTCGCGTACCTGGAACGTACAATTTCAAGTATGAACTGGACGACGTTCCCGAGGTTCAGGTGCTTCTCAAATCAGAGAAACTACTGCCTCCACAAGTCTTCGAGACACTTGCGCGAACCGAGGACGCCCCACTCGAAGAGTGGACTGGCATTCCCCTTCCTGAAGCTAGCGATTTACCCGATGTAATGATCACTATTGAAATGTACAAGGATCACCTTAAGCAGACCGCTTTCGCTCGCTACTATGGAGATGAACCTAACGAGGATTGGTCGAAGTCTTTGTGGAGATTGATTAACACGTGCTTCGAAGTTGGTATGAATCGAAACGAAACGTTCGCAGTTGCTCGTACTTCGAAATGCAACAAGTACGAACGTGACGGTAGACCTGAATCGCATCTGTGGCGAGAAGTTCTAAAGGCAGAGCTTCAGCACAAGTCCATCGAAGCACTCATCAATGAATATCGTCAGGAACTTATAATGCCACAACTCCTAACCGCTTCAGAGATTGATGTGCTCGATGACACGATCATGGATTCATATAAAGGATGGGCAGAAACAGTCACCGATGCCGTTCCTGAGTTTCACGAGTTGTCCTGTGCGATTCTCCTATCCGCTCTCATGTCAACTTCACTTCGCGTGCACTCATCATTGCCCGCACCAATTAACACTAATCTATTCGGATTGATTCTTGGTGATTCTACGCTGACGAGAAAAACGACTGCGATGAATATGGCGATGGACTTCATACATGAGATCGATCGTTCTCTCGTCGTCGCGTCGGATGCCTCTGCCGAAGGATTGCTCGATGCACTTTCGAGCCGACCAAAGATGGTTTCCATCTTTATGCGTGACGAGATTACTGGGTTGCTCGATGCTTTTCAGCGCAAAGATTACATGAGTGGAGTGCCAGAGATTCTAACACACATGTATGATGTACCGAAACATTATGCAAAGCGTTTGAAAAAAGGCTCAGTATCGCTTGTCGAACCGATCTTTATTTTCTTCGGTGGCGGTGTCACTGAAAGAGCTTACAGTTTAATCCCCGAGTCGTATTTCCTATCGGGGTTTATGCCGCGTTTTTTAGTCGTGCGGGGAGAGACAGATTTGACACGCGTTCGCTTGACTGGCCCACGCGTAGAATTGTCCACGCTACGTCGCGACGAACTGCGCCAAACGTTTGGAGCACTTCATCAGATGTATACGAAGGATGAAATCACCATACAGGTCGGTGATCCTTCAAACCCTTCTATGGTGACATTGCCGCAGACCGTCGATGTCGAGTTGACGGATGAAGCATGGGAGCGTGCGAATGTCATGGAGCAAACCATGACGAGCGCTGCTCTAGGCACTGCCGAGGAAACCGCCGCACTTCCATCGTTCACACGCATGTATTTCTCCATGTTGAAGCTAGCTGCACTTTTAGCCGCAGCGCGCAAAGAACCCACAGAAGAGTACGCACTGACTGTGGAGCTAACTGATTTGTTAAGCGCGGCCTTTTACATTCAACGTTGGGGAGTACACTTTGTGCATTTGGTCAAGAACTCTGGACAGTCGAAAGACGAAACACTTATGCAGGCTGTGTATCGATTGATCGAACGTAAGCCCGGAATCATGCGTGGCGACGTGATGTCCTACCACCACTTGAATGCACGTATGATGACCGACATTCAAGACACATTGGAACAACGCTTGATGATTCAAGTATCCAAGAAAGGAAGAGGGATTCAACTATGGCCGATAGGGAGGTAAAGATGACAAAAGCCGATATAGCGTTATCAGATATCAAAGAGATTCTGAAAAGCAAGTACCATCCTGTAACAACGATTGTCAACTGTGTTTCCCACATGAATAGGTCTATATTGGAACGTCCCGACAGTTGTACGTTGTGTCAAACCGATATCAAAAACACTTTGAGCCAATATATTAGCGTGAACGAATGGCTTAATCTGTGGAAAGAGGATATGCAGGAAGCATGGGATAGATTTGCTGTAGAACTATTAACCGAAATAGGAGTCATAAATGGCTGAAGGTGGCACGATAAAGGCACGACTTGATAAAGTGACAAAAGAGCTTGAAGAGGAATCTAAGTTGTGGGCACAGGCACGTCTTCCTGATTCGTCGCAAATGTTTCGCATGGGAGATGGTGAATTCCAGCATCATTGTCACGTAGAGACGATAACGCGGTTGCTAAAAGATGTAATTGGGATTGACGAGGATCAAATGAACCTCACGTATAGAGAGGTAGTGCTAGGTGAGATGAGGACTTTGCGTCAGGCTGCTGCTGAAATGCGTAAGCAAGCACTACGCAATGACATCGTTAGAGGCGTTCCGCTTCTACCTCCTATAGAGCCGGAGATTTAGATGTTTGCTACAACGTTTACTATCCCCGATTCTCTGATTGGATTCGTAATCGGCTTGATTTCGGGATTCGCCCTATGTATGGTTTTGTTTTGGTTTGCTGCAAAGAAAGCGAAGTCACTATGATCATTGGAATCACTGGTTGTAAAGGCGTAGGCAAAGATACAGTGGGCCAGTACCTCGTTGACAACTACGAATTCACTCGCCTTGCATTCGCAGACAAATTGAAAGAAGCGGTAGGGAACCTATTCGACCTAACCACAGAGCGAGTCGATGATCTTAAGAATTCGAAGTGGTGCGCTGTGCGACTCGTTGGCCCAACACATAGTAGACCTGACGCAATTATCAAGTCAATGGACTGGCGATACTTTCTACAACGGTTCGGAACCGAAATGGGCCGTAACACTTTTGGAAAAGATTTTTGGGTGCAGCAGTGGGAAGAGGAAATGTACCGCAACAGTTATCAGACTGGTAACGTCGTCGCAACCGATGTTCGTTTCTCAAACGAGGCTTACAGAATTTTGCATCTAGGTGGAACGATCGTAGAAGTTACTCGACCTGGTTATGAATCCGATGGTCATGTATCAGAGGAACCTCTACAGCGCGATTTGATTGATGTACTAATCACCAATGATAGAGATTTAGACGGTCTGTACGAAGACGTAGACGAGCTAATGAAGGGACTACCGCATGGAGGATAGAACAGATGAAGTTCTAGCACTGCGACAGCAACTAGAACAATTGCAGCGTCAACGTGAACATGAATACTACGAAAAGAGTCCGAGCTACTTTCAGATGGTAAAGCATTTCCATGAGACGTATGGACTTATGATTAGCGATCATCCATTGAATCAAGCTGAAGCAACGGGAAGTGGAGTATGGGATCTACGTAGAAATCTACATAGAGAAGAATGGATTGAACTTAAGGATGCTATGAGAAGATATGATCTAGTTGAGGTTGCCGATGCCATCTGCGACCTGATCTATGTCCTATGTGGTACTGCGGTATCATTCGGCATCCCACTTGATGAGTGCTTTGCAGAAGTACAGCGTTCGAACATGAGTAAGCTTGGTTATGACGGTAATCCTATCGTTCGTGATGACGGTAAGATACTTAAAGGGCCAGACTATACTCCACCCGATTTAAGGGGAATCATCTATGTACATTAGAGTTTCACAGGGTGAGAGTGATGAATGGCATATCCAGTTGATAGCAGAAGGCAACAGTGAAATTTTGATGCACAGTGAGAACTACGATAGCAAAGCTAATGCGCTACGTGCAGCATACGATATCCAAAACGACTGGCCTGTAAATATCGAGGTACTAGTTCGTAACGATTAACTATGGCTGCTGTTACATCTGTTGTAAGAAAACATCCTGACGCTCTGTGCGAAGAGTGCCCACTGTACTCGCGTCCATGTGCACCTACGCAAAGCCCACAGAAGCCAAAGGCGGCTATCGTTTCGCGTTCACCGGGCTACCACGAGGCAATTGCAGGAAAACCGTTTTCAGGCCCGTCAGGTAAAGTGCTAGATCATCTACTCAAGATGAATGGAGTATCGCGTGGAGAAGTTCTCGTTACTAACACTGTTCTATGTGCACCGGACGATGCGGTGGTTCCACCGGAAGCGATTAAAGCGTGCGCTCCGCGCCTACGTAAAGAGCTATCCGGGATCGATCTCGTTATCGCCTGCGGCCGTGAAGCAGTTAATGAGCTTATTGGACGCGGAAGCATTGACAATTATCGAGGCTACCGTATCGAGCAGAGTGGACGAACCGTTGTTGCTGCAAATAACCCTGCGCTCGTACTCCGAGATGATTCAACGTTCCCGAATCTCAAACGTGACTTCCGACGAGCCTTCCATCCTGACCCACCACCTACCCTGCCGATAGTTGAGGTAATTGAAGATGGGAAAGAAGCAAGAGACGCAATTGACTTTCTTAGCGCCAACGAAGGTAGAGTTGCAGGGGATATTGAAACAAGGGGAGGAATCACCCATAAAGCCACTCTTATCAGCGTGCAATTCAGTATTGACGGAATTACTTCGTATGTATTCGGAGAGCGGTCGAGACTTTGGGAAGATGGAGATTTTCTTAGCCATTACATCAAGCCCTATCTCGAATCCCCACGACATAGCTTTGTATGGCACGGAGGGAAATTCGACTCTAAGATTTTGCGCCACAGCTATGGAATCCAAGCCCGAGTAGACCATGACACAATGTTACTCAGCTACACACTTGACGAGCGCAGTGGTACTGACGAACGTATCGGGGTGCACGGTTTGGATTACTTGCTCATGGATGAATTCGGCTGGCCGAAATACTCTAGCTCTGCAATCGAGAAAACTAAAAAGACAGGAATCGTAACAGACTATGATGAATTCTACAGATACGCCGGTATGGATGTTGGGGGCACATATCAACTGCTCCAACTTCAGTTGGAACGTGCTAAGGCTGACAATGTACTGGACACATACCAACTTTTACTTCGAGCCAATGAGTTTCTCATCGGTGTAGAACTTCATGGTATGGTCTACGATGTTCCTGGTGCTGCCGACATCTATGAGTTCGTCGTTAAACCTGAAATGGACACGCTTACGTTAGAAATGCAACGCCAGATCGATAATGCGTTACTGAATCCTCGATCGCCTACGCAACTTTCAAAAGTGTTCTATGATGATTGGGGTATCAAGCACGCGATGCAGAATCGTCCGGCAACTCCAACGATGCGGAACCCAAAGCGCTCTGTGGATGATGCTGCTCGCGAGGAAATTTTGCAGGATCGATTTACTTTCAAAGGCGCGATGGTAACACAGCGCAAGGGTAACATGGTCAGCCAAGTTGAAGCACCTGACTATGCCGAACGCAAGGAACATATCAAGTCATTCATTAAGCGATACCATCGTTTCCAGAAAGTTCAGAAACAGGCATCTACTTACATACTTTCACTCATCGAACGAGCGGAGCTAGATGAAGATTCTCGGATTTACACTCAACTCAATCTACACGGAACCAACTCCGGACGCCTTAGTAGTTCGAAGCCGAACCTACAAAATATCACGAGGGAGAAAGAGGATCTACCTCATATTCGGAAGCTGTTCCATGCGCCCCCAGGATTTACCATTGTACAAGCTGACTTTTCACAGGCAGAGTTACGATGTATCGCTGCTTTTTCTGGGGATTCGTTACTTTCGAAAATTTACACTGATGGCCTCGACCTTCACGACGAAACCGCTCGACGATTCTTTGGAGAAGACTTCACCAAGGAACAACGGTCAACCTGTAAGAATGTGAACTTCGGAGTTTTCTATCGTCAGGGTGCTGATACATTTCAGCAGAAGCATGGTATCGACGCAGTACGTGCACAAGCCTACATCGATTGGGTATGGACAACCTTCATAGGAGTAGGAGAGTGGGAACTTGGAATCGAGCAGGAAATACGTAAGCGCGGAGTTCTTATCAGTCCTTTCGGTAGAAAGCGCCGATTCCACTTGCTTACACGCGAGAACGTGCAGGCCGCTTTCCGAGAAGGAATTAATTTTTATCCGCAATCATGTGCGAGCGATCTCACGCTCTGTTCTGCTATTGGAGTCGAAGCTCAAACAGATCGATCCCGATGCGCTATTGTCAATCTCGTACATGACTCCATCGTTGCTGAGGTAGAGGATTCTTACGTGGATGAGTACAGTACGATTTGCAAACAGATTATGGAATCCTGCGCCAGGGACGAACTTGGCTGGACTCTTCCATTCATCGCTGATATTACTAGCGGCCCAACATGGGGGGATTGCACATGAGAAATCTTATCGTAACCGTGGATGCTAATGAATATGGGCCTAGAATTTACAAAAAGACGCTCAGTATGGAAAGAGCAGAAGAGGGAATTGAATGGTTAATCATCCACAATGGTAACGCACCCGTTGCGGCCAAGGTACTTTTGGAAGGATTGAAAACTGCCGTTCAAGCTGCCAAGGCGCAATGAGTAAGCCATATCTTCTCTCTGTAGGCATTGCCTTCCCGCTTTCAGGGCCGCATGCTCATCGTTACTTCGACGTTAAGCGAAAGTACGAACGGCACATAGTAAGAGTTGTCGGTTTCCAAATCACCTGGACATCATATAGAAAGGTGGTGACACCATGAAAGTGTATATTGAGCATGATCCACCTGCACGTCTTGTACGTGTATACATTACGCAACAAGATCGATTCCTGATTCCTCCTGATCAGTGGATTCCATACGAACCTGGTACGCGACCGGATTCCTATATGACTTTCGATGTATCGATATGGGATGCAGTTATGAGAGAAGCATGCGGTTCTCGTACTTCCGATGACGATGCTCTAAAGGATACTCGTCAAGTACGTGATCGACTCCTCAACATGGTTGAGGCGGTATGGGGAAAATAATGGCTAGCTTCGTTTTCGATAGATACATGAAAGAACTACGGGAGGCATATCGTGCTATGATCCGGTCGATGGACACACGAGACAAAAACGATCCAGAAGAACTAGGGTTGGCTATTCTGGCAACACGTGACAAGTTTTCGTGTTCGATCGTGCAAGCAGCCGATCGCGTTTACGCGGATATGCGCGAGAACGGGCAGTCGTCCGAGCGTTCTCCGGGCCTCGGAGCCACGAGCGCGGCTGCCGGATCGCCCGAGCAGAGCGGCGCTCAAAGTCCCGATGAGCGCTACTCAGGCGACACGGATGAGCCGACGTGATTTCAATACTTGCAATCGATCCAGGCGTCACAACGGGGCTATGCACGGCGATTTTCCATGAGCGTCAGCTCGCAATATCGATACAGCAGAGTAAGCTATCGATGCTGGAAATGGAGAATTATCTTGAACGCACCATAGAACTACGCTTGGCGGATGATCTACACATCGTGTACGAAGATTTCCAGTACCGCAATGTTTCAAGGACGGGTCTTAATCTGTACCCGGTGAAGTTAATTGGCGTGATAGAACTCGTTCAGGAGAAGTACCCATCTGTGGGGTTTTACAAGCAAAGCGCTTCAACAGGCAAAGGATACTGGTCTGATGAAGCACTAAGAGAAATAGGCGTGTATCAAAGAGGAACGCCACATGGCCGTGATGCGCAACGTCATTTGCTGCACTGGTTGGCGTTCAAAGAGGGATCGCAGTACGCGGATATCAATGATCTAACGTTCAAATTGGTGTGACACGCGAAGAATATTTCCTTGCGCGCGAATGGCTCGCAACTGTTTCTGGCTATAGAGAAGAACTTAAACGACGGATTAGTGTGGAGCAGAAGCGTCGTTATAAAATTCAACAGCGGATCGACAATCAAGCAAATCGAAATGGTGATATCGATAAACTTGGCAGAGAAATCGAAGGCTGTGGATAGGGGGTACGGTGCAGGAGAGAAAACACCGTACCCCCTTCGGCGCGGTGCCCGAAAGCGGACGAAAGGCACCGACACTTCTGTGCTATCTAGAACGTGATCGAGTCAGAAATCATTGCGACAAACAGCATAACCGCGATAGCTGCAATTAGCACGGTGGTGACATCAACGTTCATGGCCCCTCCAGGTTGTTGTTAAGTGGAGAGTACGGAACGAAGAACGTTGTATTCCAAATTCCAACGAAAGCACCAAGAGCAACAAGACCTTCATACAGTGAGATACTTGAGTTGTCCATTGTACCGGCGATTAGGGCTGCGATTGCAGCAGCAACTCCGGCTGAAGTAGCCTTAATGTATGGTGAAAGCACTTAAACCTCCAATAGTGGTGGACGAACTACAAACAAGAACTCGCTTGGGTATCTAGGGTACTTTGCGAGTATCACCGGATTAGGCCCACCATCCCAACCATGTGAAACCCATTCCGCGGTTTTGTAATCGCCGTGCTTGATGCACATAATTACGTGACGTGAACTTTCGAAGTGAGCTAGATCACCGACGCGATACTGTCCGGTTACCTTCGGGTGATCGTCTTCGAACCAATCGGTATTGCCTGCTCCGCTGTAGTTTTGTTTTGACGGATCGGGCACTTTGAGATTGGTCTTTCGCTTCGCATATGCGTATGCTTGAATGACTGTGCCCGAACAATCAGAAGTAAATTTGCTATTGGGATCGACATTTACATCTACCGGCCTATCCATTGAATAGCTGATGTCAGGCTCATTAGCGATAATCGCGTAGCCCCATTCTGCTAGCGCAGCTTGTACTTTCTCCTCCTCCTTCGACTGTGCAACTACTCCGGCTTCATTCTGGATCAGTCTACGTGCATAAGGGTCGAGTGCATAAAGCGTCTTGCCATCCTTTTTGTATGTTGCGGCACGTAGCTTTTCCCACGCCTTCGGGCCATAACTACCATCGTGAACTAGTCCGACCGATTGCTTCCAGTCCGCAAAGGCTTCCCACAGAGAGAGATTCCAATGTTGATCGTAGTCTCCCCACGGAAGCAACTTAAGATGCCCCATTGCCCGCTTGATAGCTTCCGCTGTTGGGCCTTTCGATTTGAAGGAGCTTGTTGATAATCCATACGGGCCGGTGTATGGAACCTGCTCGGGTGTTAGTGGCACATTCCCTCCTGTCGTTATGGCAGTCTACCTTGGGTAAATGCAAATCCATCCCAGGGCGTTCCTTGAGGCAACGTAGCTGCATCATAGAACCCGGTAACAAGAGACTCAGGAAAGCCTCGTCGAGTGAGATCGCGGAGTGCCATGTCCTGAGCCACCTGTTCGGCTAGCAATCCCCAGGGGTCATCGACAGCGCCCATGTTGCCCTTATAGAACTGAGGTACGATTCTTACCTTACATGCTAGCATACGAGACACGAAACTAGGTGACATCCACCCCCCCTGAAAACTTTCCATCGTCCAAGATGTGTTGATTTTTGGTTGTAGTTTTCGCCACTCCTCAAGAACAGTAGCTATCTTCTCTGGATCATGCTCCTCCATATCAAACTGCACGCGGAGTCCTGAGAGGAGAACGCGCTGAAATTCGCTATTCACGATCGCTGCAATCTCAGTGGGGCTTTTTCCAACGAACTGCGGCCAGTTCGTTACCATATAGATTCCACAGGTATGTCCCTTAGCCTTGATAGCTTGGAGTTGAGTGAGTGTCGTGCGTGAGTCGAACATTGCTAGGAAGTAACCATCAATTTTATGCTGGTCACCTTTATTGAAATCTGGATCGTTACCTGCATCTACCCATAAATTTTTCATACAGTCTTTCCTTCCTTATTCTCGGCTTCCAAGGACATTTCTCCCTTAAGGTAAGAAAAATCCTCAACACCCCCGTTAGGATTGCCTAGAAATAGGAAACATTGATTAAAAGCTGTCATGTCTCTAGCCTCTTTGTTACTGCATCGAACGCTTTAAGGATTTTTTCATGTCGCTCCTGTGCTCGTTGCTCGTGAGCTTCATGGCTTGACACTATGCGCTCTTCTGTTTCCACGATTGATCTCTGAATGCTTGCAATCTCGGCTTTTACAACTAGAACTGCTTGTTCACGGCCTTCCGAGACATCTTTCTGCAAGGCACTTAAATCGGTAAGAATTTCTAGCTCGCGCACGCGCTGAAGTGCTTCCTTCTCTCGTTGCTGTGCTTCCTTCAAAGCGGCTTCTCGTTCTTCTGCCATATCTTTCCAGAGTGAACCTCTACGCTCCATTATCGCAGGTAGCCCGTAGAAGACGCCCAAAAGGATCGCCGCCGTTATGAGGATAATTTCAGGAGTTCTCATTATTCGTTAGACGCTCCACGTGGCGTTCGCCCCTGAAAAAGCATCGCCATCCCAATCTAGATCACCATTTCTAGTCACCCAAACACGTATTGTCCAGAAGGCACTAGGGGTGGTATGAAACATCCTCATACGAGCACAGTGCCGACCATTTCCGGGGCTAGGATGTCGAATTGGTAAAGTCCACGAGTGAGTTAGCCACACGTCATCTCCACCTGCTTCAGAAATGCGAAATTGCTCGCGGTTCTGTATATAAGGGATCGTACCTATCTGTCCGGGAAATGCACCTGTAACGCCTGCAATTGCCCCGAAGTTACCAATCGCATTTCCAGTTATACATGCAAGACGCGTTTGATAAGTCCAGTCGGTTTCGTCTATCAGATCACTAGTGAGCAATTGTTGAGTAAACGTGTAGATTCCAGATTGCTTCATAACAAGAAAGCCTCGATCATCACCAAACTGCCCACCAGCAGTTTCAACATCGAACCCAAAAAAGTCTGCTGAAATTGCGGTATCCGAAAGAAAAATCCGATAGTAGTCTACTTCGGTTTCAGCGGAATTATCAGCAGATTCCCAACCAGAGTTTTCAGTTGAACAGAATGCCCAAACTTGAGGAGTAGCACCACCGATTCCTTTTAATGCTCCATCATGCAGGTATTGAATTGGATCGGTAGGCTCGGCTGTTTTATGTGTACCGGGCCAGTTGAGAAACACTTCACCTTGAGCGGGATCAAGATATTTTGCCGTATCAACCGTTTGGATTGTTGTAGGGCCAGCTTGTCTTATCGTGCGTAGTTCTTTTTCAAGTTTAGATACACGTTCAGCAAGTACCGCATTTTCGGTTTGAGGAGCAACTGTTTTACGACGAAGTGGCATCTATGATCCAGGCAGAGTAGGTTCGTAAATCATTTCAAGTCCCCAAGTAACTTTCTCGTTCGATGAACTATCGACTACCCATCCGATCTGATTGATACGGAAGTATGCGTTCACTTTGTGATAAGGAGTGAAGTCGTGTAGCACAAAGATCATAGCGCCCATTAGTGAACGCGGTCTTCCACCTGTGTACATGCTTGGTACAAGGAATTCAGGGTTTAGAAATGTGATTCCTAGTTTCTTCTGTGGATGCAGGTCGTTCTGATCCTTGAGCATTTGCAAGATACTCGTGGTATCCTTAATTGATCCATAGTCATAAACAAGATCGAGACGACCGAACTCATTCACGTTATCAATGTCTGTCCAGACGCGACCAACTCTATGATCTCGTGTAGCAAGTCCTAGAAGGTATGTACCGTCAGGCCCGTCGTTAGTCCAGTCGAACTCTATGATTTGCCCATAGCCTTCGAGGATTTGCTGTTGAGCAGGAATGTTGGGATCAAACGTCGCAAGGTCTTCCACTTTGATGATATATTCCGGGAATCCCGATGAATTGTCACGTCGAGGCGACCACATCTTGAACTCAAGAGATATTGGATCAATGTCGAACTCGAAACCATCGAAACGCTCTGAAAGTGTATTGATGTGATCGTAGATCGTAGTCTGATCGCCAGGAAATATCTGGTACTTTGACGTTACTCCTGTGTTGGGTGCATTGAATGTGATATCAGGAACACCCGGTGCAGGATTGGGGATACCAGAAAGCGGCCAACCTGTTTGAGGATCGACTGGCCTTGCAACCCGCATAGCGCGAATTAGATCGCGCACGATAATTGTTAGATCCACGGGAGCTGTATTTCCAGGTGTTCCTTCAGGCCATTGTTTCGGCCATTTGTCCCAATAATGATGTGCTTCATTGGGATCAAAAGTCACATATGCTTCGGGATTGAACGGATAGATACGTTGTTTGAGATACCATAGCCAGTCGCGTCCCGACATTAGGATGGTATCTCGATCCTTGTTTAAGTTGACGGACGTGACTATACCGCTACCTAGTTCCTTCGCAACGCCACTTGACCCAGTTCGCCACAGTTCCCAATGAGAGCGTTTAGGCGCGAAGGAATCACGAGTAATGCCCACAGTGGGAAGATCAGTGCGTGTGGCGCTCAATGGCAACTCACAAGTGATACCACCATCGTCGCTATTGATGATTTCATAGGTCAGATTCTCAGCCATGAAGCGTCCGGTGTACACCTTGTTCGGTGTATCCGCATCGAGGAATCGGACTTCCCAACTAGCCAAGTTGGTACTTATTGGTTGGAGTCGTTACGCCAGTAAAATACGGGTTGAAACCCTTCCACGTAATCATAAATTCACTGATTGCGGGAAAAAGAGCTACCATTGGAATCTGAACCTGTGTCACAATTACATCGGTATCTGCATCCTCGGTCATACCGTCTAGCCGACACCTAAGTACAGCATGCTTTCTGGACGTGAGTGCTTGAATTGGTGGAAGAACAGCATCGAGTAATGCAAGGCGTTTCGTTACGTAGTCGGCTGAAGCTAGCGCGTCGGTTGCTCCCGCACCGACAATTTTCCCCTCTACGTGGGCAGTTAACGCACCGGGGTAGCTGAACGACGGCCACTCGCCTGCCGCAGCCATGCGCTTAAACTCTTTCGTATCCATGTTCGTAAAGATGTCGCACACGTTCAATGGATAGATAGGGATTCCACCTGTCATAAGGTTCAGTTCGACAGGTGATCCCGACACAGGACGTATTTCGAATTTCGTTATCATCTACTCCACCAAGGAATGTTACGAGCAATAAAAGCTGCCCTACGTAGTTCATCTGTTGGGTTTCTAGGTGAGTAAGGCTCATAACCTCCGCCAACATGAATGTTCGCTGTCTTGGAGTTATCGGTATGGGTTGTGGTAGTTGTGGTATTTCCCCGTGGCTGTATCGGTGGTTGTATTGGAGGTGGTGGAGGCGCAAGTGGTGGGGCAACCGTCTTAGGATTCTGCGTTTTCCAGTCTTTCACAGCTTGTGCTACGGCGGCATTAATGAGGTCGGGGAAGGTCGCTTTGATCCATCCGTCGAACCATGCACCGACACCGGCACTCTGGAAACCGTTGATGATTGCTTCGCCCATGTTCGTTCCTGCCTTGCGGAAGCTTTCAATCTCACGAGTAAAATCTAGCTGAGTAGCAGCTTTGATATCCTTCTCTGCTCGATTAAGTTTCGCAACAAGATTGCGTGTCTGCTTCGGAGTTGCACTAACAAGTTCTTTCAACAGCGGCATGGCCTGTTCAGCGTCCATTGTGCGCAACTCATCGAGGAATCCTTGTGGCAAACCACGCTTGAATAGCGTGTCGATCATTTTACGTCGCTGACGGAATTGCTCGATCTGTTCATCTAGATCGCGAATAATGTCCTGGATGCGTGGAGTGATACCCCATTCCTTTGCAAGATCGAACGTCTGCGATGTAAGCCACGGCCCTTGGAATAGTGCACCAAATGCCTGCTCGTTTTCAGAAAGCAATTGCGAGTACAAGCTGCGCAACGAATCCATAGCCTGTTGCGTTGTCTGCTTTATAACATCTTGCAACTGCTGTGCTCTTTGCACAGTGGTATCTTCAAGGGCGTCAAAACTTTCATCAGCATCAGCAAGCAAATCCTGAACCAACTTACCTACAATGCCACCCTTTCCCATTTTGATTAGTTTGTCTATACGCTTCATAGCTTGATCCCACGTTTCGACGTTGTTCTTAGCACTTTTGTCAGATTTATCGATACCAGCCTGATAAGCATTGAATAGTTTAACAATTTTCGGATGGAATTTCATTACGTCACGATCCAGACCCGCTATAGGAGACTTACTCTTCGTAAACTTCACCAACTCATTCCATTGTCGCTCGAACTCCTGCCGTCCTACAACCATAGTTTTTCCGGCGTCTTGTGACCATTTCAAAAAATCACTAGGACTCCCCATCAGCGCCTCGAAGAAAGAGGGATTGCCCCCTTGGCTCTCCTGCAATTTATCGAAAGCTACATCAGCGGCGCTTTTTCCTCTCTCATCGGCTATCCACTTAAGTAGGACAGGAACGGTAATGGCTCCTACGATTGCACCAGGAGGCCCACCGAGTAAGAATCCGGCACCGGCTCCTGCAATCGCACCCATAATGAAATCGATCGCCGTAGCCTGACCCGTCCAAGCGACTTTGAGAGCGAGAGTTATGACACCGATGGCTGAAAGAAAGCCAACAAGTCGAGTAAGCAGTAAGAGAGCGGGTAATCCACCTCTCATTGCGAACAGAGCTTTATTTATTCCGAACAAACCGGCAATAAACTTTCCTATATTAAATGCGGCTCCTCCAAACATCAGTGCCAATGATATAAGAGCACCGATTATACTAGCTAGAACACCTGTGACAAGTGCTCCCACAGAAATGAGCACTCCCCATTTAACTATCGTATTTCTTGTACCCTTATCGAGCTGCTCCCACCAGTCAAGAAATCGCGCAATAGCTCTACCCATGTTCGCAAACACGGGAATAGCAGCATTACCAATAACGACAATACCGACCTTTATTCGATTAACGAAGATGTCCCATTGAACTCCAGGGGTCTTCATCATAGTTTCAAAAGAACGCTGGAATTCCCCGTTATCCGCAACGGCTTTTCTCTGCAACATCGCATACTCTTTAAAATTACGAAATACGAAACGGAAGAATCTACGTGCCTCTGCCGTAGAGAGAAGTCCCTTCGTTTTTGGATCGGTAGCACGAGTAACGGTCTGAATGAACCGCTCCAGAGATTTCCCGCCTTTCGCAAGTTCAGGAAATGCCTTCATAATGTTCCCAAGTAATTCCGGCAGAGGAAGCAACTTGCCTTCCACGTCACGCATGCCTTTGAACTCCGAATTGATCTTATGCAATCCAGTTTCGAACTCTTTCCGAGCGAACAGATCAAAAACTCGTGAAATCTGCGTAGCTGCTATACTTGCGTCGCCCGTTCGCCGCGTAAGGAAGGCCATGATTCCGGCCATATCGTCGAGGGACTGACCGGAACCATAAGCCGCAGCAGCTACCTTTGGCAGCATTGTTGCGAAGTCGCTGAAACGCATAAAGCCAAATCGCACGATCGCGAACATCCGATTGAGCGTCCCGCTTACATCCTCGCCTGCACCACGGAAGTTATTCAGAACGATGATGCCAGCTTTAGTAGCAGTCTGAATATCGACCTGACCAGCAACCGCCACACGGGCGAAGGCTTCTAGCAAACTAACTCCCTGATCAATACGCTGAACGTTAGTTCCCGAGAAAATCTCATAAACTGCATCGGCCATTTCTGAGGCAGCAAACGGAAAGTCCTTAGATAGCTTAAGAAGCTCATCACTTAGCTCTGCCGCGTTTGCTACAGCTTCATTCGTGCCTGCGCCGATTCGCGTCATCTGCGTGGCTGCAAGGGAAACATTCTTACTGAAGTTGGCAGCTTGAACGGCTGCAAGGCCAAATGCGGCTGTACCAATAGCACCGAACAACTGCAAGGTTCGCCCGATACCCGACAAAGCATGACCGACTTCATGTAAGCGCTGAATCGGCATGGCGCGCATAGCCTGATTAAAGGCTAGCTCTGCCTGTTGCGCCCTACTTAAACCCGCGTAGGCAAGATCGAGGTTTCGCCTCGCTTTATACAAGGCATTACCAAATGCGCCTGTACTCTGTGCGGCCCGTTGCAAACCTACGGGCATGTTCGCAATACGTTGATCGAACTTGGTGACTAAGGGGTCGAGATCACGTACCGTCGATGCAAGATTCTTGTTTGTGATACCATAGGCGTTTGCTGCGGCGGTAGCGTTCTGCCAGTTTCGAATGTCCGTTTGTTTTATGCCTGCTTTGAATCTCCCACCAGGCCCACGGATCTTACTTTCGGACTCTTGTAATTGTTTCGCAACAGATAATTGTTGCTTCATCGCCCGGCCGGTTTCGATGTAGCGCACTCTGCGCATCATCGATTCGGCTTCGGCTACTCGCGCCAGTGCAGCCGACTTCTGAAACGCGATATTCGTTTGAGCAGCGGCAATGCGTTGGGCGCGTGATAGCTGGCCCATTTCCGCACCTACACGTCTAAGAGTACGTGAGGCGAAGTCCTGAGCGCGAACCACGACCATCAGTTCGCCCATACGCATTGCCATAGCTCTAACTACCTTTTGTGTCGATCGCGATTGAGGGCACGAACACGTGCTTTTTCGTTCTGAAGTTCTTCGTATTGAGCAAACGCATCTAGGACTCTTTCGAGCCTTAGCATTTCTCCGGACGGCTGATCTAGCACTCCCCCTCCCCTTGGGAGGACGTGGAGTGCTTTACATATTGCGCCATAGCGAAGCCACTTTACAGCTTCATCTACAGCGCTTCGTCCATAATCGGACTCGGCCTTGTCGTTCCATCCGGCGAGGATGAGGTAGGCGATTTCGCCAAAGGGACTACGGACTCCTCATCTTCCTGGTTCATGTCATCGATGTACTCGTTGATCTCCGCACCAATCTTCGGATCGAGAACATCGTATGACATGGAATTAGTGAAATCGAGAGGATTGCCATTATCGTCTTCAAGATTGTGAGAAACGATGCACTTGGCAAATTCCCACTCCATCAGCTTCACATTCAATACTTCTAGTTCAGCACGACGAGTTTCGTCCGCTCCATCCTTCTGCCGTGCACGCCGTTCCGCACGATTTCTCGCAGGCGCCTTCTGCTCATAGTAGAGCCTACCTGCGATATCCCGGCGATGCATCATTTCCGAGTATGATAGCTGGCGTAGAACAACGAACCCGCCAGGGCAGGTTCGAAGATCGAACTTTTCGTGTTCAGTGCTTACAGTTGCTTTCGGCATTACTTCTTTCCTCTCCTTGATGCCTTAATTGCACGCCCTTGCTTTGCAGCTTTTGCCTTAGCCCCCTTTCCTTTGTACGTCTTACCTTTCGTGCCAAACTTGTAACCACCACCTTTAGTTCTACGAACGGGCATTACGTAATGCTGACTGCACTCTTGAGATTGATCTGATACGCCTTGCCACCTGCAATACCTACACACTTGCCGGTAAATCCGGCCATGATCAAATCGGGCATACCTTCGAGGCCAATGTCATAGGCATCGTAAGATACACGGTTACCTTGAAGCTCAATACCACTAGTTGCCGCTGCAAGAGTCGCACCACCATTAAGCGAAGATAGCCTGATTGCACGAGTAGTGTTAGCAACCATGTTGTCGTAATCGGCCCTCGTAAGGAAATCGAGTTCCGATTCGATCTCAGCATCGGTAATCCCATAACTAATGTAGCTCGCAGAACGAGCTTGCACAAGACGATTCTGTGCCTCGGCGTTGTAGTTTGCACGGAAGGTGAATCCGTTGAAGTTGACATCCGCAGCGAATGTTGGAACCGCCGCGGCCGCACCGAGAGCGACCAAGTGAGCATCGGCACCATAGAGTTCGGGGGCAAGCCACGTTTCCGTAGGATTGGCCTGTACTGCTTCAGAAAGCCCAAGCACGTTCATCGTACACTTTAGTACACCGTCCTCGACCATGAATTCCCAACCACCGACAGTACAACCAGCATACCCGAAAACTATTTCGTTTCGAACGACGGTGATTGAGAGTGTCTTTGCAGTAGTAGGGCCTGCGCCCGTAGCGGCTGACGCTTGATTGCCAGGCGTGAATGTATATGTGAATGGGCCTGCACCTGTTTTAGCAATGATGTGTCTAGACGCATACAGGAAGTACACGATATTGTTCGGATCGACTTCAAGCTGAACATCACCTTCAGCATGGTAATAGCCAGACTTCACATCACTAACGATACTCTCCTGACGAATCTGCTCGGAGTAGTATTTCGCCTCCGTGTATTTCAAGCCCTCATTCAGTACGGGCACGAACACGGTCGGAGCAACATACGTACCCATCACCGTTTCGAAAGCAACTCCAACAGAACCGCCGCCACCAAGACCCGCTGGCATTTAGACCTCACCCCCTTCCGTCTTCGACTTTGAAAGTTCAGTAGTGCCCTCTACTTTCAGATGCGGATTTGCACCAAGGGCTTCCTTCACAGGAGCACCATGACGAGAAACAAGTGCCTGCTCCGTTTCTTCGTCTACACTGACCGAACCACCGTTAGGAACGAGAAGACCGCCAACATCAAACTCGGTTCCTTTCGGATAGTCCGGGTGGTTCATGGAAAGTTTGTATCCCACGATTGCCTCCTAGCTATCCTGGTATAGAACACGGTTTTCTCCCATCCATGTCAATCTCGTTGCCACGATGGTTGTTTGTTTAGCACCGATTCTTCGTAGGGCACGACCCGGAAACTCACCATCGATGAATCCAAAGATGATATGATCATCGAATGTGAACTTAGTGTGTACAAGTTTTCTGACACGCGTTGCCAACTCCACATCTTGACGACTACGGATAGCTTTACCGACTGTAAGTTCGGCATGAAAGACCCACAGATCACAATGCCATTCGACTCTGAACATACGAGTCGCATGTTGCTCACGTTGAGTCGGCCCTTCCAGTGTGATAAGGACTGCGGGATACTGCGGTAGCAATTCCTCGTCAAGCTGTGCAACATACTTTACTCCTAGGGTTCCTTTGTTATCGTCGATGAGTTTGTAAAGATAATCGAAGATTTCCAGTGAGTCTTTATAATCTTGAACTGCCATTAGAAATTAGGAATGAACTGTCCACTGACTTCGCTTCTACGTGCATGACGACCACCTATGCGACCGCGTGTCGTAACGTACAAGTCGAGTGCACGATCGAACCAGTCCTGAAAGAAAGCATAAATCGCGATTTCAGCATCGTCAGATAGACCAAGGAACGGACGAGCCGGAAGAGGATTATGCTTACCTGCCGCCGTTGCACGAGCAGGCCGACCTTCTTGATGCCAAATCCCCCGTTCAGGCATATGACCCGAATCATAGAAGAGTGTATCATTCGAAACGATGAACGCACTCGATGCAGTCGCCATTTCGTAAAGTTCATCCGTCTGCCGGAGAATTCCCTCATTAGGAAATGCTTCGGCGAATGGCTCATAGGACTCTGCCCATTCATCCCACGGAGTACCATCGGGAGCCGTTTCAGTTTGGAAACGCTCTCGAATGTCTGCTTGTACTTTCTGGCGCGCGTACAGAATCGGCACAGTTCTATCTTCAAGTGCTTCTGCGACAGCAAAGATTTTTTGCTGAAACACCACAGGATCGGGAACCCACTCGAATTCAACGAGTGCGGCAGAGCTTAGACGGCGAGAACCTGGCATTAGAACACCGCATCCATCGCAAACTTAGGATCATCTGTGGTATCGTTCGGATTAAAGTATGTGTTGTCGAACTGAGAACCTGTGTCTATTACACCATCCAGAATGATCTGGCCGTTGATTACCTTATTGAGCATCATCATCGCTTCGTTGTAGAGAAACTGCGCGAACTCAGGATCGTCAAGTGAATCTTCGGAGTATCGATTTCGGTAGATTTTGGCTGCGCCAAATCGTCCACCAATAGCGCGAATCTGCGAGGGTGTTTGCGCAGGGCTAGTCCACGCTGCTAGCGTAGCTGCCTCAAAATGCCCCGCGAGGTAGCCCCTGACGATCCGCTCTACGTCTTGTTTTGCGTTAGCTAGATCGTCAGGGATTTCCGCTACATCGAGTTTATCGACTGGCAGATGAATCTGAATATCTGCATCATCGACAAACGGCATGTCATGCCTCAGCTAGTTCTGAGGCTTCCTCATTTTCTTCCGGCAGTGGTTGTGCTCCTACTGCGGAACCTTGGGCGGACATCTTCAGCAAGAGATCAGCCGGAAGTTCTCCACCTTCAGATAGCTCACGAAGCACAAACGAGTGAGGAGATTCATCGTCTCTAATTCCCTTTGGAACAGAATAGTCACGAATCGACCCGTTTTCGACCAGGTTATCCCATTCCTCGTTTGAAAGTCCTAGTCCTTTCTGTGTGACCTTGGAACCACGTTCTGCCCAATTACGGTCAACTACAACATTACGACCGGGACGAACTTCCCGCACTTTACCACCGTTATAGATATCACTCCATGCGTAGTACACTTTAGCCATAGCAATTCTCTCCTATTACCAGGCAGTTGCCGAGAATGCGTCCTTGATCAAGTATCCAGCAATCGAGGACGTTAGTTTGATGTCCCATTTCCAGTGTGTACGAACCATGTCAGACATACGACCATCTTCGCGCCATCTATCCGTCGGGCGAGTCGAGCCGTCAGGATAAAGCTGTGCGAACGTCTTACCGAACGAAAGATCGTCCGTAGTAAGATCCTCCTTCACGTATGCGAGAATGACATCCTTACCCCATACCGAGACAAGAGTTTCAGTCGCTTCGAGGATATCGTTCGTATTGTAGTTGTCGTCACCGATCAGAATAAACTCACCTTCGAATCCTGTTAGCGTTCGGAACGCGCCAGGATCAGCAAGTGTGAAGTTCGTGAATCGAGCAACAACGTCAGGATGGTTTTCAAGCCACGTCTGACCAAGACGCCCCATTGCAATTCTATTCGGCGGCGTTCCGATCTTCGAGTTAATCTTGATCATCGCGGCTCGAATAACATCGATCGGATTAGACGTAGCTCCTGCATAGTTATCCCACTGGTCTGCCGTAACAAGCGTTATGCTATGACCAGCCGGATACGATGCAGTATTGCGAAGCAACACCGAAGAGGCTAGCTCGTGTTCGAGTGCAAGACTATCGAAAACGAGTGCGGCAGCCTTCTCATGCGGATCAAGTCCGAAGACTCCGCCGAATGTTGCATCGGCGTATCCGCCCTGTGAAGTAAGTTCACGAGTTTCCTCATCCGCAACTGCACCCTGAAGTGCATGCTGCACAGTTTTGAACGTATCCTCGGCCCACTTCCCACCACGAACTTCGTTCGCCACAGTACCAGGCTCACGACGTGAAAGGAAGTACACGCGACTCGATCGATCCCACACGCGATATCGTCCCGACGGTGTATCGACGGGTACTTCAGGCAACAACCTCAAGGCCACTAGGTCTTGCGGCTGATATCCCACCGAGAATTCTGTAAGAATTGGATCGGTGTAAAGCAGGCTCGGATCGTACATCGGCATCTAAGTATTCCTCCTTTCTTAAACGAGAATCGAACCAGGTAGGTCAAGCTGAACCTTGAAATATTTGCCAGCACCCGAAGCAGCTTCCATCGCAATACCGATGACGCGGTTGGTAGCAACAGCAACCTGACCCGTTCCGGTCGTAGAAGGTGCAATCAAATCACCCTCGTTAATTGCAGCAGCAGCTTCCATTACGGCATGACCCTCCATCACAAGAGATGCACCCTTGCCCTTTGTGATCTCTGCCGCTGAAACATCGAATACGGTAATTCCTGCAACCTTATCTGTTGCAGCCGTAACGGGTGTAACCTCTTCGGGGTTTCCACTGTACTTAACTGCACGACCCTTCGTGAGTGCGACAGCCGCGATAAAACCCTTACTTAGAACCTGATTACTGGTAGCACTAGGCATTTATTCCTCCTTCCTACCTCTTGCTGAGATATGCTTCGGCAAGTTCCGGCTCACGCTTGCCGGCCTCCGCCATTGCAGCTTTGCGATCCAAACCGTCCTGCTCCATGATTTCCTTAACAAGCGCCGCCATCTGAGTACGAACTTCACGAACGGTAGCGTTCGCACTAATTGGCGTTCGCTCCTTATCACGAGACGAACCATCTTCCTTGTAGTTCACTACCGACTTCGCGGCAGTGCTGAGTAGTTCTCCAAGATTCTCATGCGTGAACGTGCGCGCTGCGATCTTGATATGAGCCTCTTCGATCTTACTCACCATAAGAGATGAGTAACCACGCCCCTTGAGCAAATCCTCGTCGGATTCGAAACGATTGAACTTAGCCGCAAAACGATTTGCAGCACTTTCACGGTCTGACTGCTTAAGCTCGGCAAGCTCGCGAGCCTTGTCGGGGTAGTCCTTCGCAAAGTCTCGTGCATCCTGTGTGACTTCGAGAATTGGCGACAGTGCCTCCTGCGATGCTTCTAGAACCTTTGTAGAAAGGTCTGCATCACTTAGCTCGCCATCGAACTCCACACCGAGTGCGGTAGCGAGAGTTTCCAACTGTTCCCTACTCATTGCACTCCCTTCCTTTGTAGTCTGTTCCGGCTGCGGTGGCGGTGTGTCACGCCTCCAACCTCCCTTGATTGCTTTGTCATCTTTTTCCGGTGGATCACGAGGAATAGGTTCACCCGTCGGGCCAGGTTCTCCATGCGCTTTGTCAAGCCCATCCTCCTGCCGTGGGTAGTTCGTGTTCGATAGAGCAAACTGGCCCGTAGGTGTAACCATTTCGCTCACGACTTCATCGAAGGTAGCAATACCATCGATAGCGCCTTTTTCCATTGCCTGACGTGGAGTTAGAACGGCCGCGTCTCCAAGATTTGTATGAACCTCCTCTTCACTCATTCCTCGTCCAAGAGCAACTCCTGAAATGAAGTCAGCGTTGATATCGTCTACGATTCCCTGAAGATAGTTGTACTTTTCGTCATCGAGCGGGCCGTAACCAACCTTCTTCAAGTCGCTAGATGCGATTGGTGTTTCTACGATTCCAAACATTTCCTGTTTTTTACTATCATCGCGATACACCATGATAGTGCCAACGTTCGCTACTAGTGCCGATGGCGATGCAAACACCTTATCTGCTGCGGAAGCAAGATAGTATGCCGCTGATGTAGCCGTCGTATTTGCGATAGACCAAATTGGTTTAACGTCACGAGCAGCACGAATCTCTGCGGCCATTTCTGCAATCTGAGCAGAATGACCACCAGGACTATCGATATCGAGTAGAATCGCATCAACTGACTTGTCCGCCATCATTGCACGGAAGTCCTGGCGAAACTGCTCCACAGATGTAGCACCACTCATTTCAGTCATCAAATTCGCTTTGGGGAAGATTGGCCCGGCGATTTGAAGTACACCGACACCACGAACGTTTTGATGATTCGTTGCACGGCCGTTGCGCTCCTGACGAGCCTCCTGGTAACGAATACGAATGTCTTCTTGAGACAGTTTCCCTGTGATATGAGATTCAACAATCTCACAAATCATCTTCATCGCGGGTTCCGTAATCATCCACGGTGAGGATGTCATTCCGGTAATGATGTGTGAATAGTCGCGCATTTAGCCCTCCGCGCTATCGGTAGCGGCTCCTGTGTTGCCCTCTCGTTCTGTTACCGTTCCCTTCTGTGAGCTTGTCTTCTTTTCCAACGGCGTTTGAACGCCACCCCTCTTCGTAGGAGCATCGATGATCGAACGTACCCAATTCTCAGTTTCGATATCAGGTGTGATTGCGTCGGCCGTTATGAGATTCGCGATTCCCGATGCCCATTGCTGCATGTCCTTCGTTTCACCAATGTTGCGCACCTGAAGCTTCGGGAATTTATCGGTATCGAAGTTGTAACCGACAAGATAGGGCACACAGTACAGATTGATCGAATCACAAATCAGATTGCCTACATGACGAAGTGACTTCGTAAACATGTCCTGATGTGATCCTGACGTTGCTCTACCGCCACCAGTTCCTTCAAGTCCAAGCAGAAGAAATTGCGTCATGGTGTTCAGCATGATCATTCCGTTGTGATGTTCGACCGACTCCATCACATTGACTGGATTACCCGGAATATCTAGGAATCGGAGAATCCAGTTTGGTGGAAGAACCGCTCCGCCACGTTCATTCGTTCGAATGTTCGTAACAAGTTCGTAAGCGGCTGCCTTATCTAGATCGGTATAACCAGGAGGAAGATCGACCACAGGGAACCCCATGCCATGACGTTCTTTCTGAATTCCATCGATGTTGTAAAGATTCGATTTGAAGTACCAATGCGTTCTCGAAGTACGAAGCAATGACTTACCTTCTAGGTTGCCGCCCTTACGATTGTTTGTAAAGATGATCAAGTCCTTGATCTCGATATCAACGTCCTTAACTTTGTTCTTTGCGTCCAGAGCACTTTGCGTTATCGAGAGTGGGCCACCATTGTCATCGTAGTTGATCGTCTTGATTGTCGGAGTCGGACGCGGTGCTAGCTTCTTGAGCATCGTATAGTTACGACGGTTCGCACCCGTTCGCTTCGGTGCCCACTCACGAGTCTCATAGACTTTTTGAATAACCGAGAATCCATATTCGTACATGCGAAGGATATCTTCAAGAACATTGAGCAATGGTGCGCCAGCACCTTGCAATAGATTATACTCAACGAACTCTGCAATATCGAGCGCTTCATCTGTATCATCGAAAGGCTCCACAAAGTACATAGCGCCGAGAATTGGCATCTTCGAAGCGCGAAGTGAAACATCAACGGCTGCATCGCCGTTGGTCATCTGCTCATATACGCGAGTAGCCTGAGTGCGGTTCCCAAGTTCGGGAACGATGTCTCGAATCAATCCACCGCGAGACGAGCCTTGCTCTTTCAAGGCCGAACCATCAGTAGGAATTGATCCCTTCGCGCTATAAGATGTGCCCGTAACGCGACGGCGAGGATCAGGAGTTTGTTGCGTTACTTTGAATCGATCAAGGATCGACATTTATAGTTGTCTCACAAACGGAGAATGCTGACGGAAAAACCCGGCGGCCTCGCTTTGCATCTGCGAGGGAGCGTACACGTCGCTTAGGGACGAGCCAGCGCCCATGAGGAAGTACTGTGTAAAGAAGTAACGAAGCGCATCGGGGCCATGATCATCATGTTTGTGCTGGCCTTCCGGTGCATTCTTACCTTCCTTGCCCTCGGGTGGACGCAACTGTGACATCTGACGGATCAGGTTAGGACACGCATCTGAGATATAGAGCTTCGGCTTACCATCGGGACGTATCTTCATCCATCGTTTAACCTGTTCAATTCCGATAAACCACTCTGAGAATTGATCATTGGTTTTCGGAGCCATACTAAAGACAGGCCCATGATGAATCGCGAAGGTAGCCGCTTGATCAGGGCCACGAGGATCACCGAATATTGAATCGACATGGAAATTTGGAGGATTTGGTTGATGCTTCAGAATCAACCCATGATCGAAAGTCGATTTGTAACTCTCATGGTACTCGCGCCATACGTACACGTTGTCGTCAGGATCAACCATGATATCCAAGCATACGAATTCGTTAGTCCAACCGTAATCGAGTGCCCAAAAGTTGCGCCAGTTAGGATTATACTCTATCGGAATGACGTGTACGGACGGATCAAACTCGTCGTAAATTTCCCCAACGAACGATGTAAACTCGGCAGCAATCTCCTGTGAGAAAAACTGCTTAGAAACTTCATCCTCGATTTCCTCGATTTCTGCATCATTTCGACCACCGGGATAAATAATCGGATTGCCCCAACTAGGCAGTCGCCAAGACTCATAGTTTGGATGCTTCGATCTAAGCTGACCCATCAACCACAATCCCTGGAACCAGTTAAATCCACGTGGCGTCGATGTAAAGATAGCCCATCCTCTTTCACCATCAACGCCTTTGTCCGACAAAGCAGGGCGCACGTACTGTTCCCATGTATCACGAGAATGTCGTGCAGCCTCCGCCATAATTACCCCCTTTAGACCCTCCCCGAGCAATGATTCCTGGCGTTCGGCCGACTTTACTTCCAGCACAGTATCCCATGGCATTCTAATTGTCATTAGTCCCTGTGGGATGTTGTACTGAATTTTGACCTTGCTACGCAAATTCAACTTGGTCAGATTCTTCACAACGATGCGAAACTCTTTCTCACCCTGAACGTAGTTCGGGCCGACGATCCAGTAGTATCCCTCTTGAGAAGGATCACAGATAGCAGCCGTCATCTCGTTCGCACCAAACGTCGTCTTACCCCAACGACGCCCACAGCAAAGAGTACGAAATCGCTTGTCCGAATCGTGAATCTCCTGCTGCCCACGAGAATGCGGCTTGTAATCAAGCTTTCCGAAAATGAACTTTTTGCGTTCAGGATCAATCATGCCTAAAACTTTCTAGCAGAGCGGCCTTATAATTATGAGTCTCGTGGTAAGTACAATCGGGAGAATGATCTACAGATACTTGACCATTCCATTGATCGTTGTCAAGATAGTCCCATCGCTTACAATTAGGACATTCGAATTTCCATGTGTCCGAAAACTCCGTAAAGGGATCGTTAGATACCCTCTTGAAATTTCCTAGAGGAGTTTCTTTTATCAAAATAGGATTCTCATCGCTAGCTTTTCATCGGAGCAACGCTTAAGTAGTTGATTTGCAAAACGCCAATCGATCTTCGAGGAAGCAATCAACTTTGCGTTCTTCTTCGAATATCCTCCGTGACGCAACCATTGCAAATGCCACTCGATTACCCTTTGATCCTCTAGGCCAATTTCAACTTCATCCAAATCAATATCAGTTAGCACCCTGGGCATGTTAACCTTTCCTTCAATTTTTATATTTACCCTTGCGTCAGCCATTAATCGTCCTCTACGCGAAAGAAGACAGGCCCGAGAATGGGGCTTTCAGAGCCAGCCGTGTATTTGAGATACAGCTTGAACTCTTCGTGGTCATCATCGGTTTCGATAACATACGCTGCCAGAGTTGTGTCAATTTCGCAGATAGCCGTCATTGGTTGATCAACGTCAAACGTCGCTGTCTTATTGGTTTCGCAAGCAGTACCATCATCCTTCTTCTTCGTATCGAACTTGAGATTCGTCACACTAGCAAGCGTGAGAATGTTTCCTAGTCTGTCGCGCAGAGGGACTAGGAGTGATTCGACGGTTCCCTTCTTAAGCACTTCCATTTAAGTCCTCCACACGATACTCCTTGTCTCAAGGATTCCCCATCTTGCGATGGCTTCTACAAGTGCCCATCTACTTGCAATCGGTACTTCGATTGTCCAACGAGTTACACAGCCTACGATTTCAAGTAGAAAGTCAACCTGGATAACAATTGAGCCTGGTTGAATATCAACATAGACCTGTGCTGCATCACTGTAAGAAAACTCCTCTGCACTAAGGACAGAGAAGGAAACTGTTACAGTATTGCTATCAACGAACTCAGCGAATTCGACAGAGAAGACATCTAGATCAACAAGGATCGTCGCTAGATCAACCAAGTCAGCAATTTCTGCCGCCGATGGACTTAGGTTTACAACTACCACAGAGGCGTCAGTGAATTGTGCAACATCGTCTGACTGGACTTGGAGATCAATGTAGACTAGATCACTGTCAACAAACTCAGCAAGCTCTACACTACTTACATCGATATTGACATAAATGGTATCTGCCTCGGTATAAACAACACCGACGGCGATACCAGGATCGGCTGCCGGTCGTGCGAGTCGCCTTCTTTGCCATAGATGAGGTAGTTTTAAGAATGCTGGAACTATTGACGATTGTATAAAAGTTGGCTCGGCTGAAACAAAAACTTCCTCCGAACTAACTTGGATATCTACATAGACTTCGGCACTTTCGACTAGATCAGCTACATCAACGCTGTCAACTTGAATATCGACGTAACTAGTATCACTATCAACAAATTCAGCAACATCGACACCACTAGGTTGAATGTCAACATACGTTTCAGCCTGATCAACAGCATCAAGGATATCCGTACTCGAAGACTGAATATCTACATAGACCTCGGTACTGTCTACAAAATCGGCTACTTCAACACTGCTAGTTTGAACATCTACATAGACTTCAGCGATATCGACAAACTCAGCGAATTCAACGCTCGATGTTTGAATATCAACGTAGATTTCATTACTATCAACAAACTCAGCTAGCTCAACCGAACTAACTTGGATATCTACATAGATCGTATCCTGATCGTCATAATCAACGGATACAAAGATCGCTGGATCAGCCGCAGCTTGTGCCGGTCGTCGCCTCGCCCAAAGATGAGGCAATACATTGAATGCCGGAGCATTCGATGATTGTACGAATGTAGGAGAAGCTTCTACTCCAGCGGACTGAAGCTGCGCTCCGCCAGGTAGAAGAGGCCCGTAAAGCGGGTGCGACATTTATGCGACCTTACGAATCGACCAATCGACCGTAATCGTGCCCGCTAGCGCGTCGAGCGTTATATCCCACCCGTGTAACAGAATCAGTGTGACTGATACCCATGCTGGAGTCGCCTGCGCTCCGACGAGAATGAATTCATCCGTGATGCGTTGCGTAGAGGCCGAGCCAACTTTCTCATAAAGACGAATTTGAAGTTGATCGCCTGCAACCATGTCATTCACGTCGAGCCAAACCTGGTAGATTCCGTCGTCGGTTTGCGCGTCGGCGGTATCATAGGACGTATCCGTCGTGATCGACCACTCAGTTGTTGCAACTGCCTCCGTACCTGCAAATGGTTCCGAGATTGCCATTTCAGCTCGTTATATGTTCTGCTACGGTAACTGAAATGTACGTTCCGGTTCTATCACTATCAGATTCACGTACATGACCCTGACAGCGTGCTTTAATCACTCGGTCGGGATCTACATGCAAAACAAAGGATTCAAGAGCTAGAATAGCGGCATCAAACTGTGCTCTCTCTTCCTCTGTAGCTTCTGCGTGGTTTTCAGCAAATGACTCTCGTGCAACTTGCACTGCGTTCTCCGCAGTTGTCGTTTTCTCTCCTGCATGCCATCCCATAGCTAAACCTCTCCTCTTATACGAGTTAACTCAGCCGACAACTCGGTAAGTATGGCTTGTAGTTTCGTTCGTAGGTTTGCACGATTCGTAAAGGTCACGACGAAGGAACCGAGATCAATTCCGTTCTCGCGTAGATGAACATGAGCCACCTTTTTCGTGTCAGATACCACGTATGTCGCCGTGATCGCCATCAGTAGAGACAATACATCCCGACATCTTGTGCCTCGGCCGTGCCCGAGCAGGTCGCTCGCACTTGCATTTGCGTACCCGATGGCAACTCGGCCATGAAGGGCTGCCCCGGCCACGGGCCGGTCACATTCTCTCCAGTAGTCGTCTCGTATTGCCACGAGGCAATCGTGCCGGAAGAGATAGCTGCCTGCCAGTAGTAGGCGAGGCTCCCCATCACCGTGTCACTCATCGTTCCCTGCGGGAGCATGAGGACACCCTTATAGTTCCGGGAGAGAGTCGAGCCCAAGTTGGTGTAGGCCGAGTACGCACCGGAGTTTCCGGGGGTATGCGAGGTTCCGCCCGATGTGGCCGTATCGACGCCATAATCGTCCATTCCCATACAGATAGGCCAGCCGAGATTCGACTCCCCTCCGAGCAGTCCGATCTGTAAATGCATCGTATCCGAGACGATGAGCGCCTGGATGCGTGCCGAGACGCGAACACCCTTTGGAATGAAGATCGGCAGGAAGAATCTGCGTCCCATGTAGGTTGCGCTCGCCGCTCCGGTGGCACTCCAACCACAGATCAGGTTAGAGACGATGACCTGTTCCGAGCCGCCTCCGGACGGCCCGATAGCGATGTCGAGCAACTGATCCGTGCGCGTATTCGCAACCGCGCTATCGTTGAGTCCTATCCATAAACCGTAGGAGTCATAGTCCACGGGATCGATACACGACGTCCACGCACCCTTGACGTGAGCAGTACCAGCGGCCGTGATGAGGTTTCCTGCCCCTGCGACAGGCGTAGCCGTAAGGTTCGTCTCGAACGCAAGCCACGCAGGAACGGGAAGCGCGAGCGTCATCTATGGCACCACGTCAATCCACGCGCCCTTGGTGTGTGGCGTAGCGCTCGCCGTAATGAGCGTACCGGGACTCAGAGACGGGGTTGCCTCGAAGTTACTTTCGTGAACGGCGTTCGAAACGACTGGAAGTGCAAGTGTCATCTATTGATTTATCCAAGCCGTACCATTCCAGCGCTGACAGACATTGTTATCGAAGAAATTAAGATTGCCCGTATTAAGACACGGCGGCGAAGTAAAGAAAGGCGTCCCATCTGCTCTTTCACACAGACCCGCCGGGCCACCATTTCCTGAGTTGCGCCCAGAGCGGAATTTCGCGTTACGAACCCCTGAGCCAAGTGCTGCCTCGCCGGAATGCACGTCAAGTGCGTGATTGCATCCGATGTACGTCCCGCCGAGAATAACCGCAAGCGTCTCATTGATCGACCAGAAAAATGCGCCGCCCGCTCCTTGGCAGTTCGCCTCGCCAGCCTCGTAATCCCCTCCAACGTCCATGTTCACGAAGGCGATTTCGCGGCCACCTTGCAATTGCACACCGTCCTGATGGTCAGCGGCAAGCCGATCGCCACACCCGAGCCTTCCGGTCAAGCGAATGTTCTGTGGCCCTGGAACCTGACGCGTTTTGAAGGCATCCGAGATTTGCCCACCGCTTACACCCTGCACGTCCGGGATCAGATTAATGGCCGTACCTGCGGAAGCGGTGCAACCCGAGTTGATCGAAATTGCGATGTTTGGTGAGCCACTAGGATTCGGAATACTCCAACGCGATACGACCTTGATCGGAAGCGGGCCGTAGTTTGCGATCGGCTCGCGGCAAGCCCACTCCTCATTCGTGACCTCGATCACGGTTCCCACTTTGCACTCATCCCACGTCCATGCCTGCTTGTTTTCAACCTCGTTCCAATAGTTCTCCGTGGTGCAGACGAGATCGCCGGGAGGCGTAGGCTCCGTGGTTGTAGTAGGTGGCGGTTCCGTGACAGTCACCGTAGTTATGGTTGTGTCCGTAATGGTCGTTGTCGGGCCTGTGATTGTTTCATGCGGTAGAACGTCAGTGTCCGTAATCGTCGTTTCACCCGTTACAGTTTCATCCCCAATAACAAGCGTCCAAGGCAAAACGATTTTTTCGATCTCAGTAGTATGAGTAGCTAGGGCAAACCCTGTAAGCCCAAGCGCAATACCTATCGTGACGGCAATTACAGTAATGCGTTTCATCTAGTTCAGGCTCTCAAGCAACGCGATATAGTTTGTGAGGTTCGTCGGTGACGTTGCAACTGAGAACTGTGCCGTAGGCGACAATGCCTTTGCGATCGTTGTATCGATTGCAACCGGCGTGCCAGGCGCCGATGTTGGAATCATCAACATGTCAAGGTTGCCCTTGAGCGTAGTTGCAGATGCGTCATCGAAGTCTCCGCCAGGAATCATGTGACCGATCGTGACTGCCGATCCTGCCGTACCAGTCGAACGACACACCATGACATACTCGACTTTACCTGTGACCGACGTAGAACCCGCCGTAGGATCGGGTGCGAACGCACCTGACACTGCTAGTATGGCTCCACCAACGCCACCCCAACGCAAACGAAGCGTGAGAGTACCAGGCGTTGTAATCACGGTTGACCAACCGAAGAACAACGTATACTTGAGCACGTCGCCCACTTCGAGATAATCGGCAGCAAACGTGAAGTCGGGCACCATGATCGTCTCGGTCGTGATGTTGGAGATAATTGCACCGTCAGCAACCAGCACACGACGAGGCGTAAGCATGTCGCGCCAACCAACACTCGATGCCTTTACTGCTTCTCCATCCCACGGAGTCTTCGCACTCTTATCGAGCAATTCACGAACGCTCGCAGGCATGCGGCTACGAACACGATCCATCAAAGCGCGTCCGTGCTCCTGTACTGGCTGATCGAACGGATTGTATTCGTCAAGATGCGAATACAATAGACCAGGCGGACGACGCTCAAGTTCGCCTGTTTTCGGATTAATCCACTTCACCTTTTCCTCCTTACTGTACGATTTGAAAGTAGTATGGCCCTTTGCGAATTACATCCGCACCTACTGTAAACTTCACAAACAGGCGGTACTCTCCTACAACCCATGTACCCCCAAAGTTAGTATCTAACGGAACCGAGATTCGCAAGCCGCTTGCCGTAGCTGACCCTGCGGTAACCTTGAATACATCGGCGAAATCGATTACATCAAACGTTGGGCCTGAACCTGAAAGATCAGTAACAGTTCCTGAACGGTCAACGTAGTCCGCGTGAATTGTTTCATCTGTCCCTTTCGCAAGCGGGCCAATTGGCATTAGCACCCACTTTCAGTTGATAGTCCACTAAGAACCCATCGTTCCTGTACCTCTCCTGACCATCGAGTCTGATACGCCCCTGTTCGCCAGCGAGAAGTAGCTTCGCCCTCGCCTAGCATTTCACCGGAGAACCCCGAGTAGCATTCACCGCCCGTGTTCGTGATATCGATGTACACAGTGGCAGCATCGGTCATTTCCTTTATGTCAACGCCACTTGCTTCTATATCAACGTAGATCGTTGCGGCATCGATAGTTTCAGGAACTTGTCCCGTTTCGAAATCATCTGCGGGCTTAGGAAGTTTCCGTCTTCGCAGCCCCGCAGGAATTTTTGTGATAGGCGGTGCATAAGGTTGTTGCTGAAACGTTGGTATCGATTCAACAAATAAAACCCCCGGAGCAGCAGGTGCGATTCTCGTAGGAAGGACAAACGGCATTACAGGAGGGTGCTTATTTCCTGCATTCACAGTACCCGTTACTGTTGCATGGCTACCAAGTCCTGAATAGTCTCGTTCGGGTGATCCGGTTCCCCACAACGGCCAATACCCTTTAAGATTCTGTGGTCTAACGAGAAGAGGACTAAACCCCTTAGCAAGTGAAGCGATCTCAGCATCCGTTAGCGCGACGTCCCATATTCCCACTTCCGCTATTAACCCATCGAAGGGATTAGCATTTCCGACATCGTTACCAAATCTCAGGCCCGAAGTCGTATTCTGAATTGAACGGTTCGACGTAACAGTACCATCTAAAACCCCATTTAAAAAAGCTTGTAAAGCATCTCCGCCTGTACCGTTCTTACGCAACGCAACGGCCTGCCATACTCCAATGCTTAGAACGGTTACGCCGTTTGCTGGATCGTTACCACCTGCATCAGCGACAAATGCTCTGACTTGTCCTCCTGTCTGAATATCCAAGAGATATTGTCGTACTCCTAAAGTCGCTCCCCACTTCCCTACTATTCTAGGAACGCCACTTAATGCGTCCGGTCTTATCCAGGCATGAACTGTTAACGCCGTGCCAGTAATATCGATTGCGGCAACATCGCCAGCATCTAAGTAATTACTATTAGTGCCTGGAAAGTCTCTACTCATACGTCAGCATATTCGAAGGTTGTCTCTATGACGTATGCGCGTCCTACCATCGTATCGGCAGCGTCAACACCGTCACGTCCAAAGAAGAATTCCACGATATCATCTACCGCAAAGTTTCCTGCCGTAAGCGCCACTGTAGGAGTCAGTTTGAAACGAGCCGTTGATGGTGCAGTATCGGTAACAGTTACGCTTTGTTGCCACCCGGCTGGATCAAGCGATTCTGCATCATTTCCACCAACGGCGTTATAATCGAAATCGAACACTACGTCGCCCGTTGTAAGCGTTGCTGACCACTCGATAACGATTACCGGCGAACCCACGTAGTTCTTAGGTACACGGAATGCGCCGTATACACCGTGCTTCACAGTAGGTGCCGCAGCAAGCGCACTTCCCAACGCGAGCACGAACTGACGAGCAAGATCACTCGAACCAAAGTTTAGATCGGCGGGCTCAAAAAAGCACTCGCCTGTATCGTCGGGGCGAGTAGCGAACCCCAATATTGGGATTCGATGCGTTGCCACTTAACCCGCCTTAATTGTGGCCGTTACCTTTTCAGTGTCTCCATTTGCGAACGTTCGTGTTGCAGCAGTATCCGCTGCTACGTGTGGGAAGCCAGCATTCAACGTAGCACCTTCAGTAATGACCCACGAGTTTGCACCGTTAGGATCAGGCGCTCCTGAAAATGCTCCGAACGTAACCTGATCGGCAGCGGTTGACTGACCACCTGTAGAAAACGTGTTATCGAAGGTTGACGTGTTCCAGTCGATTCCACCCTGCGCGATAGTTCGCGCGATCGTCTGTCGCGCATAACCGGCAGCGGTGGTACTACCAATCTCGTTAATGTTCGTAAGCGAGACTGTTACTGACCATACACTGTTCCGTGCATAATCGTTAGCCCCACCTGAACCAACGTTCGTAGTTGCCAGGCCCATCGTCCACGACGCCGGAGGAATAATCGTTGCATGGTTACCAAGAACATAATCCGTAACCATCTGCGACATACGTTGAAAAACGATAGTTGCATGATGAACCTCCATAGGCCCATCGATATCGAACTCGTCGCTATGATGAAGATGCTCGTACATTACGAGTTGCCCTCGAAAGCAAGTGTTAGTTCTCGATCTTCCACCATTTTGAAATTGGAGTCGAACGAGCTTTCCTTCGATGCTACCATCGGGTGCGAAAGCCCCTGAACGTGAAGCGCAAGGATCGGCAAGAGTATAACGCCGTTCTCATCTGCCAGGCTTTTGATGAGCGCACCAATTTCTTTCGCTGCAACATCCGCACTCATCGTCTGCTCAGGATTGTACTCGTTCGGATGTTCCTTATACACGCGTACAGTCTTGATTCTTTCTGCCGTCCAATTGGGATTTCCTTCCTGACCAGGCGGATGGCCCGCAACCGGGCCTCCAGGCAAACCATTTGCAGCTCGTTTATGCTGTTCGCCACACGCCGACAATGCTTCAGCGTCATCTTCGTAAAACGCTACCGAGCTTCGGCCGGTTTCGAACGTTACTTCATAAAATGGCATCCCACTCCTTCCTTGTGCGAATTGTTACAAACGTGCTTTCAAACTAACTACCCACAGATGATGCGAAATTGTCCCTGTGTAAGGACAGTCCCATCTTTGGCTTGTATCTCGAACGTGCCCATCTCTGGCTCAACTTTGATAATGGCGGGCTCAACGCCTTTTGGTAGTTGTCCTACCACTTGAAGGATCATCTGTATCCTTTCAAACTAGTTTCGGCGTCATCGATAGGCGCACGTGGTGCAACCAAACCGGCATGGCGCGACTCTTCGTTCTCTACGATGTCCTGTACCGGAATGATCCCAAAAGGCACGAGACGTTCCGCCGCAGCCGGTGTTACAAATAAACCACTGCGCTTGAAGTCCTCGTGTTGCCACTGCGCATGTGAATACGCATGTCTCTGCGCCCATAGCACCCGTTCAAAAGCTCCATCCACGACATGAGCGGAATCGTATCGCTTTACAGAAACACGGTCATGTGTTGACTGAAACACGCGCCCGCAAATGCAACAGAACCGATACGGCCTATCGTGTAAGAATTCGAAGTTGTCCTCGATGCCTAGTCCAACGACGTTCGTTGTTATGAACAGTCGTGGCTTTCTCGCTGTGGCAGGGATGCGAGCCAAGGTGCCTTACGAACCGCCCGTCGGCGATTCTGTAGTTTCCTTAGCCCGCATCTCTTCGAGGAAGGCAACGAGCGGGTCATCCGGTGACAAGCTTCCTTTATTCTCAAGCATCGCATCGAGCAACCATTTCGATGCAGCGAATGCAAGTTTCTCATCGCGCGAATACTTGATCGTCTTCGCCATGCGCGTAAGAGCTTCAGGTACAAGCTCCTTCAATTGTGCGCGAATGGTTAGCGGTGTTGATTTCGCAGCGCTTTCGGCTTCGTGAAATTCTTGCTCAAACGCAGTTTTCCACGATTGAATCTCTGCAAGAGTCTGCTCGTCTACTTCATTGCTCTGACTGATAAGCTTCGCTTCGTCCGAATCGGGATCGACTGGCTCAAACAAAGGCTGATCGCTCATGCGCGGGATAGTACAGTGTGCTCAGGGCTTGTGCGGATGATTACAAGTTGGATTACAATTTCGCAAACGAAGCTAGGTTGTACATTTTGAAATGGAGATACAGGTTAACGGTCATGTCCTTTGTTGTCTCCCTGGTATACAGTCCCTTGCAAGAGAAAACCCCTGCAAAAGGGCACATTCCGCCACGATCTCTAATTCCTTGTAACAGTGGAATCACACAAAGTGTGTCGCTCAATCCCTGCAACCATGCGCTACCCCTATGCTTCGACTATGGCAATCGACCAAGGAGGCAACATGACCCTTGACGAGTACCTTTGTCGCGCTCGATTCGACGCGCGACAGCACGGCAGGCGACAGCGCACGATGCAAGCGCATCGCCTGGCACGACGCTGCGCCGTTATAAGCGCACGTAAGGACACGGTAGGACTGTTTGATACTCCTACCCCTAACGTTCGCTTCCTACGGCGACATCCACGCTACTGGACGGTAGACATGCACGACACCTTCAACGCTCTACAGCACGACCGGCTCGAAGTGGTCGCCACGATGGCGCACGAAGGACACAATGGTAGTCGCGCTGCAATGGTTCGACCTACCAACCTGTCCCTCGCAGAGACGGTCAACGCGACCGAGGTAAGGGTGCTACCTCGCTGGACACTCGATCGACCTTCAAAGATCGAGTGGCCCACGAAGTGGGATGGCACTTGCTACAGCATCATCGACGGCCACAGGGAAGCATTCGAGCCAACCACCGGCGAGGATGTTCCGCGCAGGAGACGCGCAACAGCGACCACGACGCACGATGAGCACAATGCTCGGATGCTCGCAATCGTCGGTGGATCGCAAGCCGATTACGACTGACGGATTGCAGAACGGAGCGCCTACTAACGGTGGGCGCTCTACTGTGCAATCGACCACAGGAAGGACGAGTAATGACCACGGACGAGCAACGTGCGACCGTGCGCTATTACGAAAGTGGCGTGCAATACTGGCGCGACCGGCGCAACGAATTGGGCTCGATGCCCTGGACGCCATTCGCGCTTGACGAGTACGTCACCGCGTGCGAGACGACCACGCGCCTAGACGATCGGCTGGCGGAGGAACGGGACAAGCTGATCCGCCGAACGGGGCAGGCAGCATGACCTACCAACAGTATTGCGACGAGTGTGCCAGCGTGCTCAGCGCGTACCTGCACGGTTTCGCGGGTTACTACGCTACAGCATGGCGACTCATGCAACTTCGTGCGCGCTACGGCGCGTCTCTTCCGTAGTGACAGATTCAGGGATGCGTTAGCTTAGCTAACGTAACCCCGAGTTTGTGACAACGCGGATTCACGATTGCGCGATTGCGTAGCGTGTTGCCTTCGTTGTATAAATCCTCACCTTTGTCTTGAGGGAAGGTGAAGTAACTAGCTGGTAATCTAGGGTAGTTTCCTAGGAATCTATCCTCTTTACTAGTAAGTAACTACTACTCCCTCGTAATAGAGGTGGGAATTTACACCTTCTCGTGACAGAAACGACTAAGTATTACAATTTCACTGAAAAGCGGTGGATTGTCACTTTGTCAACCGACTTTGTGACATGAGCCTAGCACGAATGCCCGACGCCATCCCGTAATCTAGGAAAGACGGAGCGCGGATAGAATATCGGGCGCGGTACCAGCTAATCAATCACACTGGCTGGATAAATCCGTAATAAGGCTAGGCTCATGTGACAGAAAGGAACGTGAAGTAGCACCCTATCCTACCTAGAAATAGGCTAGATGTAGGGTGCTACTTGACAGCCCTGCTACACTGAAAACAGGCAGGCAAACAGGGAGGTAAACGTGCGACGAAAGACAGTAGACCGCGAAACCATCCGCGACACTGCCAACGGGGTAATCGCGTATCTTAGCGATCCCTCGCGTGTGAACGAGGATGACAACAGAATCCGTATCCACGCGATCCGAAACTTTGCGGAGTCCGTGCTCGCACGAGACAACGCATACTTCGGATTTCGCTACCTCGATCCACCGCGTCCGATTCTGCAAGACAACGGATGGACACGTGCGGAGTACGACGAAACCCGAATCGAATACTACTAGGGAGGTAAACGTGAACGCACTAAGTGAAGCGGAAATCATCGCGCAAGCGCGTAAGGCTTTCGGTGCAGAAAACGAAGCACCTTTCGCACTGCTAGACGCGCTCGAATCGTTCGCCATGAACGGTAGCGCCGACGAAACGTCCGGCGACGCGGAAACCTTCGGGCACTTCTACCGCGTGAACCGCTGGATAGTCTGGACAGATTCACAAGGCTTCCACGACGTAGACACGTGCGACACCGAAGCGGAAGCTATTGCGTGCTTCGCGCGGTACGACGCGGAATACGCAAAGACTTTCGACACAGACGACGAGTAGTGCTATACAGGAGTGTGCCACGACGATTTCTGTTAGTGAACACCGCGCAATGCAGAGCGCCAGAGCTAAGAGTGTTCACTCGTGGCACCGAAACTAATAAGCGCAGCCATTGGTAGGTTGCGTGAGCTTAGTAGTCACACCTACACAATCGGCCTGGACACCGGGACTCGTGAACACACCGAGTCGAACGCCGGACACAGACGTGGGAGGTTGCACGAGGTCAATCACTACTAGCTCACGGAATCTACAGGGAGGTAACAAAAATGACCGACGTTCAGCGCATGGCGATCGTGCGGAAAGTCTTTGAAGATGAAATCTCCATCGACTTGCGCCGAATCGAGTGGAAGGCGAACGACAATCCGTCAGACGTGCGGTTCGGATTCTACGATGCCGGTAGAAACTGGCACAGCATCGGAATCCTGCCTGACGGAAAACTCCGTACGTACGAAAACTAACAAGGAGGTAACACATGAAGGTTTGGCACGTTAGTGCCGACGAACTACAGGATGTTGCCAACGAGGTAGGCGTGGAACTCAAAGACGTGCGGAAAGATGGGCGCGCGTTGCGATTCCAGCTTCGGCCTTGTGGCATGAGGATCGACGGCGACTACAAATACCAACGCACTAGTTCAAGTGGCTTCCGCCCGGAACGCCGCGTGTTCGCAGTGTGTTGGCACGGACACCGTGACTTTATGTCGCGTGTGTTCAAGTTGCGCCCCGATGCCCGGATCAAGACAACGTGGGCGGACTACAAGGGTGCGAAGAACTTCGCGGATACGTTCGAGGCAACCGCGAGGCTAAACGTCGGGAGCAGGATGTACCCGATGCAGGCTGACTCGGTTTGCAAGTGCCACACGGGTAGCTGGCTCGTGGACTTGTCGAACCGAGCAGGCTTGCAATCGTACAACGTAAAGCAGAGTACGATCCAAGCCTGCCCGCACGTGATATTCGACGTGTCGCATTACCGCGCGGACGGTTCGTGCAAGTGTGACGACCCGACCGAGCAAGCGAGAATGATCCGCGAATGGGGTTACAGTGAAAGCGACTTCAAACGGGAGGTAACAGCGTGAAAAGTTACACAGTAACCCTCCTAGGCAAAGCAACAGGCGACTACTGGACGATGACGTGGTATGCGTCTTCGTTCGCCGATGCCGAGCGTAGAACGATCAGACAACTCGATCAGGTCTGGCACGGCGACGGATGGCGTAAGCACCACGAAATCATCAGACTCGAAAGGGATCACGAATGAAAATCCACACCGAATACGTGCAAGTTATCGGCGACGATTCAGAAGGTGACGCCGAGCGTTACGGCGCTGGCGAAGACACCATCGACCTAGCTGACACGTACATGGGCGAGGATGCAACCATCGGCGAAATCTTCCGTGCCTGCCAACGTGAGCACGGTCGGTGCATCGGGAAGGTGTTCGTAGATCGCTTCCTCCATAGCGATCCACCGAAGGCAATCGGGTGGGTATTCGTAAAGCGTGAAAAGTACGAAGACGTGAACGAATACTTCCTACATGAAACCTGGGTTACGCTGATCGACAAAGACGAGACAGTGCGAACAGTGGAATACCACGAGATAGGGAGGTAAACGAAATGGAAATGCCGGAGGGTTGCAGCAAGACGCTGCAAATCTCATACATCGAGGACGCGAGCCTTCGTCCCGATCCCGAGTACGTGTGGCTAATCGAAACTCAGCGTGACGGACGAACAATGGTAACGTGCCGAAAGACGTTCGAGGTCGCGCTAGTCGTAGCAAAGAGAGAACTAGGAATACCGTGAAAACCGCCCTAATCATTTACGTAACAGCGGTGCTAACGGCCGCCGGGCTTTACGTCGTGTCGCAACGGCCTGAGCGTCCAGCGACGGACGTAAATGGGCTTGCTAACTGCGTAGCTGAAATGAGCTATCAGAACCCTCAGCCAGATAAGTTTGCAGAGCTAGAGAATGCACTAAGACTCTGCACAACAGGGAGGTAACATGGAAACGTACATGACGGACGAAGAGGCGTTGGAGCTACTTCGCCTGTTGTACCGATATGTCCGGTACGCGGGAGATCAACCGTCCGAGGATATCCGTATCAGTGAGCTAGCTTCGGACTTAGCACTTTCAGACGAATCAGGTCTGGACGAAGTACAAGACCTGAATTCTCAAATCAGAGAGTGTGTACTATAGTACAAACAGGGAGGTAACAATGACCAAGAAAGACGGAGACAAACTCCGCGCTATGAAGGACGAACTGAGAAAAATGGCGAATGCGTACAATCCCCATTCGCAAACAAGTCAGGACTTGCAGGCATTGGCACGCGGAATCACGTACAGTCTGACCGGACGTGGAGTAGAAACGTCCGCGAAATTCTTGGACGTCGAGCTATGATCCTCCACGATCGTGCCGCAGGTAACCTAACGGTCGCAATTGTGTGCGACTTCGAGGACGAAAGCCTAACCGTTGAAGTGACAGACAAAGACGGCGCTTGGGTACTGTATCCAAACGACGGACGCGAAGCAATGGACATGTTCCGTCATCCCTACGCATACAGCGCCGGATACCTGAACGTGCGACAAATCCCAGTCGAAGAGGAGGTAACAGCGTAATGGAGTGTGACTGCACATTCTGTAGAACGCGCAACGCAATCATCTTGGCAAAGGGCTTAATACAAGATGACCCTGCGACTTTCAAGGCAGGCTATACGCTTGAGAACGCGGCTATCGCAGCCGCAGAGGTTCACGGCGTAGACCGTGAGGTTATCCGCCAGCACTTGACACGTGTGCTACACTGTAGATAGAAGGGAGGTAACATGGACGCGTCGGTCACACTCAAGATGACCGTGAGCGAACTCGATACGCTTCGACTAGCACTTAGCGTATTCGAGCGCGAGGAGAAATCAGCGGCGGCGGATTCGAGTATCGAGTCAGCGTTGCGACGAGGCCACAGCGCGAATATCCTAAGAGCAACAGTCCTACTCAAGAAACTCTCGTGAATTAGTGCAGAGCTAGCGCAGGCTGCACGAGCTACCCGTCGTTATACTGGGGCGACAAAGGTTCGGGAACCGGATACCCCGAAACGTACAAATCGTCCAACGTACCGGCGTGACGTGGCGAAGGCTGCGCCTTCGCTCCGGCGGGTAGCTCGTGGAGCCTTGTGCTCCAAGTCAAAACAGTGTGGACTGCTCGAAAGGAGGTAACAGTATGTCCCGCGAGACTTCAGAATGGCTCAACCGTATGATCCTTGTTGGATTCACGGACAAGCGCGGAAACGCTTGGCACTACCGTGACGAGGATCAGGGTGACGAGTCGAATCACTACCCCGGTGCAATCCCGGTTGACGATGTACTTCGTCGCCTGTTCAATTTCGAGGTACGTGAGCAGGAGTTGTACATCCTCACCGATCATGGTTACACTGAGGTTCCAGGTCGTAAGGCAATGGTCACGTCTGACGATGAATTCGTGTTGGGCGTGTTCAAGGCTGGATACCGTGGGCACCAATACCAGGAGTGGTTGCTCGACAACGTTGCAACCATCCTCGGTAACGGAGGCAACCTTGGTATCGGTGCGGCAGGACTCCTCAAGCTACGTGGTCAGGCATTCGTAACAGTTGAAGTGCCTGATTCAATCACGACGCCAGAGGGTGTCATCTTCCGCCCGAACCTACTCGCCTGTACATCATTCGACGGCTCACTCGCAACGACTTACAAAAGAGTCGTGACCGATGTGGTCTGTGACAACACGAAGGATGCTGCACTCGGCGAGGAAGGTCAGGAGCTAAAGATCAAACACTCGAAGTACAGCGACGTGCGAATCAAGGATGCCCGCGATGCACTGCAAATCGTGTATACGATGGCAGACGATTTCGCCGCCGAAGTTGCAAAGCTAACGGCACAGTCCGTTAGTGATTTCGAGTGGAATAAGCTGCTCGATGTCATGGTTCCCCTCGAAGACAACAAAGGCAACAAAGTCGAGGGACGTGGCAAGACGATGGCCGACAACAAGCGGACTGACTTGATCAAGCTGTACAATTCAGATCCGCGTGTTGCACCGTGGAATGGCACGGCATACGGCGTGTTGCAAGCGTACAATACGTGGAATCACCACTTCGCAATCGTGCGCGGAGATACCACGAGGTACATTCGCAACATGGAGAACGTCGTCACCGGCAAGATGGCAAACAAAGACAACGAGGTTCTGACAGCACTTCAGGCGGTGATTGCATGAAATTCGAAATGAAAGTGTTTTGGATAATGGCCGCAATTATCTGGCTAGTTATTGTCCCGCTGGCTTGGTATCTTGCAATCACAGATTATATAGCTTAGCGTCCACTGCTCCGCGTATCTGTGGCGCTTCGCCCGACTACCGACGGGAAATCGGATAGCGTTAACCTGACGATTCGGGAGGCCGAGTCAGGAGCGAAATAGCAACCTCCTGGCAGACTGACCGCCTGCCCAAAACAAAGCGGTCAACAATTTATAGGAATGCGACACAGCTACCTATGAGCCTAACTCCTGGTAACCGGATGCGTGTAAATCCAGGTGATCCGCTTTGGCAAGCGGCATAAGGTGAAACGGCATTCGGGATCAGGGTTGAAAGGTAAGTGGCTGTGTCCCTGATTCCATACTTGAATGAGCTACACAGGTCTGTAAGAATCATAAGCGCAAACTCTTCGGATAAGGCGCACCTGTGTAGCTCATTGAGGTAGCGTAAAATTCCACGTGACGATCATGGCGCACGCCGCAGGCAGTCGGCAACGCTACCCCATACTTGAATGGAGCCTAGGGAGCAACCCGGTAGGCGGTGTGAAATCGCTTCAAGTCAACCGATACCCTATCTAGAGCGAACGCGCGTATGGGCAAGCGGAACCATGCCGGACTCTAGGCTCCATTTAGGTAATCAGCAGTTAGGAGCACAGTGGAATTACTCATTGTGGTTGCAGTAATGTTAGCAATCGGAATTCTGTTAGCGATAGGGAGGTAACGTTTCTTGACTATTATCGTAAATGAAACTGTAGGAATAATCATTGAGTCCTCAGACGGGGACTCAGTCGGGTTCGTCATACCGGCTT
>Ga0184627_10000062_pt1 | contig 56980 bp, 44 predicted proteins | sample PLM3_127_b1_FD_133150 | JGI IMG/M metagenome (GOLD analysis project Ga0184627, IMG submission 133150) | Groundwater sediment microbial communities from an aquifer in East River, Colorado, USA - PLM3_127_b1 | ecosystem: Environmental > Terrestrial > Soil > Riparian zone | place: USA: East River... | reverse complement strand
GTTTTGATTGAACTATAATGAATTACAGTGACAAGGCACTAAAATCGATTTAGGGCAGGAGGAAAGCAATAATTTAGATTTCCAAGTTAAGTTATTGTTATTTAACAGCTTCTGCAATTTATATTTTCTGTCAAGAGAAAATAATTCCAGTGCTTCTTGTTTGAGCATAACAGCTTCCAAAAAATGAAATTTTGAACTCCCGTTACCCCTTGGAAAAAAATGACTTAGGGGGAAATATTTTTTAAAACCCCTTTTAAAAACAGCTTGACTTGGTTGGGAAGAATGTGATTATTTGGGGACAATTAGGATGAAAAAGGAATAAATTGGAAAACAGCCACGCAGGGTTTTACGGTCAATTTCGAACTACCATGGACAATCAAGGCCGCTTTGCTTTACCTGCCAAGCTCCGTTCGGTGCCGGGGCCGGACAATAATCAGCTTTTGTCGGAAGAGTTAATACTGGCCAAAGGGCTTGAGGGGTGCTTGAGTCTTTATCCGCAAATCGAATGGCAAGATGTACAAAAGCGTCTATCTGCGCTTCATTTTACCAAAAGGGATTTTCGGTTTTTCAGCCGTAAATTTTACTCGTCGGCCGCCACCCTGACACCGGACAGAAACGGGCGAATTGTTATCCCGGCGCACCTGATCGACGAAGCCGGGCTCAAAAGAGATTTGCTCGTGATTGGCGTCAACCGTTGGGTCGAAATTTGGAATCCGGACAGATACGAATATTATCTGGAGCAGTTCTCCGGAAGTTATGAAGAGGTAGCCGAAAGATTGTTCTCCGGGGATGAAACGAAAACCGAGTAAATATTCACATCAGCCGGTATTGGTTGATGAAATCGTTTCATATCTGGTAACTGATAATGATGGAGCGTATGTCGATTTAACAGCCGGTTTAGGAGGACACCTCATAGCGCTTGCCAGAAAGTTAGGCAAGAAGGCTCGGCTGTACGGAATCGATAAAGATCAAAGCGCTCTTAAAAGAGCGAAGGAAAATTTGGATGAGGTTAAACAGAAAGTTGAATTGGTAAACGGTTCATATGGAGACATTGAGCACATTGTTGAAGGATTGTCAGACAAAAAATTTGACGGCGCCTTGCTCGATCTGGGGCTGTCCTCGCTGCAGCTTGATGATTCCGGCAGGGGCTTCACTTTCAGTTCCGAGGGACCTCTGGACATGCGTTTTGACCAGTCAGCCCAGATACCGACAGCCGCGGATTTAGTAAATAAACTAAATGAAAAGGGACTAAACGAAATAATCAGGGATTATGGCGAAGAGAGACAGGCTCGGCGTATAGCCGGAGCCATTGTCAGGGAAAGACAAAAGGGAATGATTCTCACCAGTTCACAGTTGGCACGAATTGTCAAAGCAATAGTCAGACCTCCGCATCAGACGAAATCACTGGCCCGCGTATTTCAGGCGCTGCGGATTGCCGTTAACAAAGAGTTGGACACGCTTCGGGCGGCCTTGCCGAAAATCGTGGAATTTCTCAACAAGGGCGGGCGCATGGCCGTTATTTCCTATCATTCTCTCGAAGACCGCATTGTCAAACACACTTTCAGAAATCTGGCGAAGTCCTGCGTCTGTCCGCCCGGTTTACCGCAGTGCGTTTGTAACGCTAATCCCCAATTAAAGTTGATTACCAAACGGCCGATCGTTCCCACGGAAAAAGAAATCAAAGCGAACCCCCGGGCGCGCTCGGCGCAACTGCGAGTGGCGGAGAAAATAATCTGATGCGCCAGCCCGTGAGACGGTTCAAAGAAATGATGGAAATCAAGGGTTCGGTAATTAATCGTCTGCGGTCTAACCGATATGTGCCATACATACTTTTAGCGCTCACCTTTCTAACAACCGCTTGTGTGCATATCTGGCAGCGGGTGCATGTATTGGATCTCGTTACTGATGTTTCATTGTTAAGCAATGAACAGTCCTCGCTGGATGACGATCTCAAGAAGGTCAATTCCGACATAGCCTCACTTTCCATGGCCTCGCGCATTGAAAAATATGCCGTGGACACGCTGGGAATGATTCCGGTTCCGGCCGACAAGCTCTACACTTTGGTTTCGGACAACAGCGTGGGATACAAAAAAGACGATCTGCAGGCGATGTTCAAGGCCGTGAAACGGGTGGCGGGCTATGTCCCCCGCCCATCGGAAAACAGCGCTCTGGCCGGCGAACCATCGACGATTAAGATAGATTCCACCGAGAGAGCCGAGGCGATTCGATGAATCGCACTAAACTGGAGAGAGTCCGTCTGGGAATAATTCTGGTTTTTGTCATTGTGTTTTTTGTCACGGCTCTGGCGAGACTGATCCATCTGCAGATAATTCTTGGGCCGAAATACAGCCGGATGGTTGAGCGGCAATCCAGCGGCAAAGTACCGATTCCGGCGGTTCGTGGTTTCATTTATGACCGCACCGGCAAACTGGTGGCCAACAATATTTATGAATCATCGCTCTACGCCAATCCGGCTGACAAAGAAGAACTCCGTGAAGTCAGCAGTTATCTTGAGAAACTTTATAATCTGCCCAAGGGCGGTGCCAAGAAATATGGATTGGGCATAAATAAATTCCGGTGGGTTGACCGAACTATTTCCGAGCGCCTGGCCGCTCGAGTATCAGAAACTGCTCCGCCAGGACTTTATCTTCGCCAGGAGACCCAGCGAAAATACCCGTATGGTCTGGTGGGTCAGCAGGTATTAGGATTCACTGATATCGACAATCAAGGGAGCGCCGGAATTGAGTTAGCTTTCGACACCGTTCTTTCGGGTGAAAAGGGCTGGGCAGATATTCGCCGCGACGGGCTTCGCAATACTTTCCGCGTCAAAGAGCAGGCGCTGGTAAAGCCGGTGCCGGGGAAATCACTGGTGCTTACCATTGACTGGCGTTTTCAAGAGATAGTTGAGAAAGAACTTCGCAGCGCCGTGGAAAAATACAATGCCCAATCGGCAATGGCGGCATTTGTTGATTGCCATACCGGCGAAGTATTGGCTATGGCACATTTTGACCCGTTGGAAAAGAATCCGGATAAGCCGGTGAAGTTGCGGGCGGTGGCTGATCAATTTGAGCCCGGCTCAAGTTTCAAAATTTATTCGGCGGCGGCATTGCTGGATGCCGACGCTGTCAATTTCTCTGACACCGTTTATTGCGAGCAGGGAGAATGGGAGATTGGCCGACGGACTTTGCACGATTCCGAAAAGCACGGTTGGTTAAACTTCCGCGGCATATTTGAATTGTCATCAAATATCGGCATGGCCAAAGAAGCCATCCCTATTGGCGGCGAAGAGTTTATTGAAGAGGCCAAAAACTTTGGAATCGGCCAGAAGACTGGAATCGGTTTACCGGGCGAAGCCGCTGGTTTTGTTGCTCATCCTTCAGTTTGGTCAGATTACAATATTGCGACTCTTTCAATCGGACACGGAGTATCAGTTACCACACTTCAATTGGCCATGGGAGCAGCCACCATTGCCAATCGCGGCACTCTTTATAAGCCGCAGATAATTGCCGGATATGTGGATGATAAGGGACAGGTGGTAGAACGCGCGGGTCCAAAAGAAGTCGGTCATCCGCTCAAAGAATCCACAGCCGATTCGCTTCGGGCTTTCATGCGCGGCGTGGTTGAACACGGCACGGCCGAACAGGCGAATTCAAAGGTGGTCACATTGGCCGGTAAAACAGGAACGGCCCAAATGGTAAATCTTGAAACCGGCGGATATCTTTGGGGAAAATATATGGCGAGCTTTGTCGGATTTTTTCCGTATGAACAACCGCTTATTGCGGGCGCGGTCGTGCTGGAAAATCCAAAGCCGGTTTACTATGGCGGCTGGACTGCGGCGCCGGCATTTCAACATATCGCAGAACGATATACTGTCATCAATCCGGATTTATTTGCGGACCAAAATCGTCTCGTGACACAGCAGTCTGACCGCATGGCCAACACAGTCGAGGTACCCAACTTGGTTGGTCGTGATATTGGACTGGCCGTGGCTGTTTCCGACAGCAAGAAATTGGAATTGCGAAGCGACAGCCGCGAGGGAGTTGTCGTTTGGCAGTATCCGCCGGCGGACAGGCTGATTATGGAAGGTGATGTCATTTTGGTGGCAGTTGAGTCCGCTGTGGATAAAAAGGCAAAAACTCTGGCGAATCTGAAGGGACTGTCCATCAGGCAGGCTTCGGCATATCTCTGCCATCTAGGTATAAAGTTTAAAGTGGAAGGATATGGAGAAGTGGTAAGTCAGTCGCTTTTGCCGGGAGATGTGATTGAAACAAATGCAGAGTGCCGGCTGGCCTGTGCCGGTTACGAGGGGGAAACATAGTACTGCAGGATTTGATAAGAGGATTGGATGGTGTGAAGGTGACGGGAGAAACAGAAATAGACATTCAAAGCATAGAATATGATTCCCGTCAAGTGAAGCCTAATTCCCTTTTCGTGGCCATTAAGGGCTTTAAGTCGGACGGCTATGATTTTGTCAAGATGGCCAAGGGAAACGGCGCTGTGGCAGTGATGGGTGAGCGGGAGTCTTGTCCCGAGATTATAAATCATGTCCAGGTAAGAAATGTGCGCCAGGCGATGGCTGATGTGTCGGCCCGCTTTTACGGATTTCCCGGAAATAAATTGACGGTGTTCGGGGTTACCGGCACCAACGGCAAGACTACGACCTGCTTTTTGATTAAGGAGATTCTGGAAGCCAGCGGAATAAAAACCGGACTGTTGACATCGACAGTATATGATACCGGTACAGAAATCTTCAAGGCCTCCCGGACCACTCCTGAATCGGTTGACTTACAGCGGCTGTTATTTCTGATCGACAAAAATGACTGCGACAGCGCCGTAGTGGAAGTGTCTTCGCATGGACTGGTTATGCACCGGGTTGATAATATTGTATTCAAGGCGGCTGTTTTCACCAATTTGACGCGTGACCACTTAGATTTTCACAAATCGATGGAAGATTATCTGGCGGCCAAGGCGGAACTTCTTAATCGTCTCGATAAAGAGAATGCAGTAGCAGTGATAAATCTGGATTCACCTTACTTTGTGCGACTGATGGAACGCGATGACATTTCATTTGTCACGTATTCTCTGAATAACAGCGAAGCTGATGTCTACTGCGCCAATTTTAGAATTGCCACTAATGAAACAGTCTTCGATTTAATGACGCCGCAGGGTCTGCGGACAGTTCGCATCAAACTACTCGGCAGGTTTAATCTGGTCAACGCTATTGCGGCGGCAGCGGCAGGTCATGCCGCTGGGATTGACTATGATGAGATTGTCAAAGGCTTGGAACATGCTGAACCCGTTCCGGGAAGATTGAACATGATAGATAGAGGCCAGCCATTTGCGGTTTATGTTGATTTTGCGCACACACCCGATGCTATCGAAAGAGTCTGTGAGAGTCTGCACGAGCTCTCTGACGGTAAACTCCTTCTGATGTTCGGCTGCGGCGGCGACCGTGACCGGGGGAAACGACCACTCATGGGGAGAGCCGCCGTTTCGAGTGCGGGTTATGTAGTGGTCACATCGGATAATCCTCGCAGCGAAGACCCTCTGGCCATAATCGAAGAAATCAAACCCGGACTGGCGGGCGGGAATTTCGACATTGAACCGGACAGAAAGCAAGCCATCGAATTGATATTGAAAAAGGCCCAAGCCGGGGACGTGGTATTACTCGCAGGCAAAGGTGCGGAAAAATATCAGGAAGAAAAAGGGAAGTTTTTGCCGTTTGATGAAGTTGATATCGCAATCAAAACGCTGGCCGAACTTGGCTACAAACGTAACAGCGACGTCGAGGAGAATTGATAAGCTTGAGCTTTGAAGAATTGGCAATGGAAGTGCGGGGTCAATTGATGACTGCCGGTGCAACTTCGCAAAAATTCCATGGCGTGGCTATTGACAGCCGAACTATCAAGGAAGGTGAATTGTTTATTGCCATTCGCGGTGAGCGCCATGACGGTCATAATTTTATTAATCAGGCGCTGGAAAGTGGAGCGACCGGCGTAATTATCGATACGCGCTTTGAACAGAACCGGCGTTTGTCCGAACGTTCTGCGGTAATCGTAGTCGAGAACACTCACGAAGCAATGATTCACTTGGCACAAAACTACAGGCAAAAAACCAAGGCCAAAATAATCGGCATTACCGGTTCAAACGGAAAGACTACTACCAAAGAGTTTACATATGCTTTGTTGCATGCGGTTGAACCAAAGTCTTATCGCTCTCCGGGAAACTTAAACAATCTTTTTGGCGCACCTCTGGCTCTTTTCGCGATGCCGCAGGAAACTAAAGCGGCGGCAATAGAAATGGGGATTTCTTCAAAAGGAGAAATGACCCGTCTTACGGGTATTGTCCGGCCTGATGTGGCAGTGATTACCAATGTCGGACCATCGCATCTGGAATTCCTCACAACCGTCGAAGACGTAGCCCGCGCCAAACTTGAGATGGTTACGGCCTCCGAAAATAATGTGCCATTGGTTATCAATGCCGATGACGAGTTGTTGGTGCAAGAGGCTAAGAAAGTCAAAAAGGAGTTTGTGACTTTTGCAATTGACCAAGAAGCTGGTTTCAAGCCAAAGACAATCGAGACAACTGAAATCGGAAGCAAGGTTACAATCGACGGCAATACTTTCATGATTAATTTGTTTGGCCGCCATTCGGTTTACAATCTTCTGGCAGCCTATGCCGCCTGCAAAACGCTCGGATACGATTTTGCCAAAGTAGATACTTCAAAGATAAAACTGCATGCGGCACCCATGAGAGGGGAAGTAATCGAAAAGGGTGGAGTGCGCATCATCAACGACGCCTATAACGCTAATCCCGAATCTGTCAAAGCCGGGCTGGACGCTTTCAAGAACACTCCAAGCAAGGGGAGAAGAATCTTAATCATTGGCGATATGCTGGAGTTGGGGCAAAGATCTGAAAAATACCATCGCGAACTCGGCAATTCATTGGCACTTCAGGAGTTTTCATTCGCAATAATAGTTGGGGACTGGAGCCGCGCCGTAATTGAAGGGGCGAGGCAGGCGGGAATTTCAATAAACAAGCTGCGCAGCTTTAAAAATGCCGCTGAAGCATCGGTGGGTGTTGGTGAGCTGATTAAAGCTGGAGATATAGTCTATGTAAAAGGCTCCAGGGGTGTGGAGTTGGAAAAGATTATAGAAAAAATTGGTGCAGGCGGGGATAAGAGCTGATGCTTTACCATCTCCTTTATCCCCTTACCAGCGAATTCTCCGCATTTAATATTTTCAGGTATATCACCTTTCGCTCTGCCGGCGCCATGGTAACTGCAATTTTTATCTGCCTGATTCTGGGTCCACTCTTCTTAAAACTTCTAAACAGATTTCAGGTACGGGAAAGAGTCCGTGCGGAGGGTCCTTCAGGACACAAACAAAAGGAAGGCACGCCGACAATGGGAGGATTGATAATTCTCTCCGGCATTGTCATTCCTACACTGCTGTGGGGAAATTTGTCGAACTATCTTGTGCTTCTTGTCTTGGGAATAACCATAGTGCTGGGTCTAATTGGATTTATGGATGACTATCTCAAAGTCGTCTTGAAAAAACCCGAAGGCTTGGTGGGCCGAGCAAAACTGGCATGTCAAATTGCAATTAGTCTCGCGTTTGCGCTAGGGCTGTTATATTGGGGGCCCCTCGACCTGTACGATGGCACAACCAGCATACCGTTTTTTAAAAACTTTGTTATTAATCTTGGAATCTTATATGTGCTGTTTATTGTTCTGGTTATAACCGGTTCATCAAACGCCGTCAATCTTACAGACGGCCTCGATGGACTTGCTATTGGCCTTTGTGCCATTTGTTTTGCTGCATTTGCAACCCTGGCTTATTTGTCTGGTCGAGCTGACTACTCCAATTATTTGCAAATTGAGTATATACCTGGTGCTGGAGAATTGACAGTTTACTGCGCCGCCGCCATGGGCGCCGCGGCGGGTTTTCTTTGGTTCAATTCCTATCCGGCGGAAGTTTTTATGGGAGACACCGGGTCACTCGCGCTCGGTGGAGCCATTGGTTCCATAGCGGTCCTTTTGAAGAAGGAATTATTACTGGTGATAGTCGGCGGGGTATTTGTGATGGAAGCGCTGTCGGTAATGCTGCAGGTGCTTTCATACAAATACCGCAACAAGAAAAGGATTTTCAAAATGGCGCCGCTGCATCACCATTTCGAATTATTGGGCTGGGCGGAACCGAAAGTAGTAATCCGGTTTTGGATACTCGGCGCCCTGTTTGCACTTTTTACTCTGGCAACACTAAAGATACGATGACACTCGGACTGAAAATAAAAGGACGACGAATCGGCGTGATCGGCATGGCCCGAAGCGGCGTGGCCGCTGCTTTATTGGCAAGGAGATTTGAAGGAATTCCGTTTGTGTCGGATGCCGCGCCGGAAACCAAACTGGTGGAAGCAACGAGCACTCTGCGTAAAAATGGAATTCAATTCGAAACAAACGGCCACACCGACAGGCTTCTCAAATGCGATTACATAATAATTTCTCCGGGGGTGCCATCGAATATACCCATTATTCGAGAAGCTGAACAAAGAGGAATCCCATTGTTTTCAGAAATCGAGATTGCCTCGTGGGTTTGTCAAGGGGCCATTTGCGCCATCACCGGTTCCAACGGCAAAACCACTACCACAACGCTCATTGGCGAAATCATCAATGCCGGAGGAATCAGGGGAATCGTTTGCGGCAATATCGGCAAGCCGTTTGCGGAAGTGGCCGACAAGCTGTCACCGGACGATGTAGCCGTAGTCGAAGTATCCAGCTATCAACTGGAGAGAATCGAAGAATTCCGGCCTAAAGTGGCGTTGATTCTAAATGTCACTCCCGATCATTTGGACCGTTACGCCGATTTCGAACATTATAAAAGGACTAAATATCGAATTGCTGAAAATCAGGAGCATGAGGATAATTTGATTTTGAATGCCGATGATGCCGAAACTCAAGCCAATGACATTAAAACCAAAGCACAAAAAAGGTTTTTTACCGCTAATGCTGATAAAAAATCCCTGGCCTATGTTGAAAACGGTGAAATCGTTCTTAACAATAGCGGCGGGCCGTTCCGGATTTTGTCAATATCAGAAATCCTGATTCCCGGCCCCCATAATCTGCAAAATGCACTGGCAGCAGTTTGTGCCGCCCATTGTCTGCGCGTTGAACCCAAGGCGATGGCCAGTGTACTTCGGCATTTCCGAGGCGTCGAGCATCGCTTGGAACCGGTCGGTCGCGTGGCGGGCATAACTTTTGTCAACGATTCCAAAGCCACCAACGTGGATTCGGTTTGTTGGGCTCTCAAATCATTTGACCGTCCGCTCTATCTAATAGCCGGCGGCCGGCACAAAGGCTCGAGCTACCAGCCCATCGCAAAATATGGCAGAGGAAAAATAAAGGGCATTGTGGCGATTGGTGAAGCCAAAGAAATAATCTTCGATGATTTAGGTCACGATTTCCCGGTGCAGTTTGCGGACACGCTTGAAAGCGCAGTACAGACCGTGTTTGAGCTGGCCATTCCGGGAGACATTGTCCTGTTATCTCCGGGCTGCGCCAGTTTTGACATGTTTGACAATTTTGAGCACCGCGGCCAAGTATTTAAGAGGGCCGTGGCGTCACTGAAAAACGGTAAGGAAAAAGATGAAACGGTTGTTGGCTAAAAGAGCGGTCGACGAACGACTTTTGGTCGCCTATCTGATTACGGTGACTATTGGCCTGGCGATAATCTATTCCGCTTCCTCAATAATGGCTGAAAGCCGCTTTGGTTCGCACACTTATTTTATCCGGCAGCAGCTGTTGTGGGCGATGCTGTCGGTTACGGCTATCTGGATTATCTGTAAACTGGATTTAGAAAGATTAGCCGTCTATTCGGTGCCGGCCCTGATAGCGTCATTGGTTCTTTTGGCGGTGGTGTTCGTAATGCCTGCGCGTAATGACGCCCACCGTTGGATTTTTATCGGACCGTTTACATTGCAGCCATCGGAACTATTCAAATTCATAATGATTGTATATCTGGCATTTTCGCTGGCCAATCCCAAACGGGATTTGAAAAAGATTGGGCAATTGATAATTCCCTATGTTCCTCTAATCGGCGCCGGGCTGGCGTTGATAGTGCTGGAGCCGGATCTGGGTGTGGGCATTGTCATCTCTATTACGGCGCTGGCGATTTTCTTTCTGGCCGGCACGCCAATGAAATACCTTTTGGCAACATCGGCGCCGCTGGTGGCAGCCGCATCGGTTATTGTGTTCGTTCTGGGCTACAAGAAGGCGCGTGTAATCGATTACATGGTATCGATTTCCGATCCGCTCAACGGTTCATACCAAGTTAAGCAGGCAGCATTGACACTGGGCTCGGGCGGATTGTTCGGGACTGGACTTGGTGACGGCCGCCAGAAACTCTTCTTCCTGCCGTATCCTCATACTGATTTCATCTTCGCATCTGCCGGTGAAGAAATCGGATTGCTGGGATTAGCCGGGCTGCTATTTTTGCTTTTCTACATTCTCTGGCGTGGCTTGAAAATTGCGGCAGCCCAGCCTGATAGATTTGGATATTTGCTGGCATCAGGAATGGTGGTCACGCTGTTTTGCAGTATAGCCATAAACATTGGTGTCGTTACAGCCATGTTGCCGGTCACTGGTTTGCCGCTCCCTTTCATTTCATACGGCGGTTCATCGCTACTGATAAGCAGCGCTGCCATTGGCGTACTTTTAAATCTCTCACGGAAGGTGCAGAAGGCATGAGCACACCTCTTTCCGTGAAGATTCTTTTTGCCGGCGGCGGCACCGGAGGGCATCTGTATCCGGCCATAGCTATTGCCCAGCGATTGACAGATTTGCTTAAGAATAGAATGGCTGTTGAAATTGCCTTTGTCGGTACCAAGCGCGGACTGGAATATCGCATCAAAGATGAATTAGGGTATCCTTTACATCTGATTAATATGCGAGGAATTACGCGTTCGCTGGCCGTAATCAATTTACTGGTGCCATTTATAATAGTCCTGGCACTGTTGCAATCGGCTATGCTGTTAAAAAAGTTTCGGCCGGATCTGGTCGTAGGTACCGGTGGCTATGTTTCCTGGCCGGTTCTCAAAATGGCCGCTACGCTGGGAATTTTAACAGTGCTTCAAGAACAAAACTCTTATCCGGGTATAGCAACTCGCAGTGGAGCCAAAAAGGCTAAGCGCGTTTACCTTGGGTTTGAGGATGCCAAGAAGTTCATCGACAGGAACGCCAACACGATGGTAACGGGAAATCCGGTGCGTTCGGAAATAGGGCAAGGCTCTCGCCAAAAAGCGACAGAACAATTCAAGCTGGATTCCAATAAGAAAACAATACTTGTCCTGGGCGGCAGTCAGGGGGCACGCGCTATAAATAATGCCGTAATCAAGAGTTTAGAGACAAAGTCATGGGCGGGGGATGCCCAACTTCTATGGCAAACGGGAAAAAGAGATTACACGGATGTAAAGGTCAAAGTGAGTAAGCTTCACTGGGATGGCGCTCTTTTTCCCTTTGCCATTAATATGCCTGATGTATATGCCGCCGCCGACATTGTCATTGCCCGCGCCGGAGCATTGACATTGGCTGAATTGATAAAATGCGGGCTGCCATCAATACTCGTTCCCTATCCCTTTGCGGCCGGGGACCATCAGAAGAAGAATGCCGAGAGTTTGTCAGCGCGCAGTGCGGCTGCGGTAATCGACGAAACGAATCTGAATGAGCTCGATATTTTGAACGAAGCCTTCCAGCTTCTTCATTCGCCTAAATTTGCAGAAATACAAAATGCAGTTGTCAGGCTGACGGAAGGTCGCCAACCGGCGGTGGATATAATTGCTGAAGATATTATTTCAATCATTCAGGAAACAAAGCAGGTGGAGAGTGGCAATTGAAAGCAGTTGCAAGAACCAAAGCAGCCGGGTTGTTCCGGCGCAAGAGTATTATGTTTGGTAAAATCAAAAAACTTTATTTTGTAGGTATCGGTGGCGCCGGCATGTCCGGTATTGCCGAGATTCTCCACAATCTGGAATATGACATTGCCGGTTCCGACAGCACTCCCAGCGAAATCACCGAATACTTGAGCAAACTCGGAGTAAAAGTATTTAACTCACATCAGAGCGACAATCTTGGGGACTCTCAAGTCGTAGTCATTTCGTCGGCAGTCGGCGAGGACAATTCGGAAGTTATCGAGGCGCGTCGCCGCGGGCTGCCGGTCATCAAAAGAGCCGAGATGTTGGGCGAATTGATGCGGCTGAAATACTCCATCGGGATTGCAGGTACACACGGCAAAACCACGACTACGTCAATGATTGGAAGAATTCTTCAGCAGGGGAATTACCAGCCAACGTTGATTGTCGGCGGAGTTGTCGCGGAGCTTGGTACAGGCGCCGCGCTTGGAACTGGAGATTTTCTCGTGGCCGAGGCGGACGAGTACGACAAGTCATTTTTGTCTATGTATCCCTCGATGGCAGTGGTGACCAATATGGAACCGGATCATCTGGACTGCTACAAGGATGAGGAAGACCTTTACCGTTCATTTGTGGCCTATATGAACCGGGTGCCTTTCTATGGCTCCGTGATAATTCCCTCGGAAGATAAAAACATTGCGCATTACAAAGACCAGATTGCGCGTCCCTATTTTACATTTGGATTGTCGGAGGATGCCGACTATCGCGCAGTCAATATCAAGAGAGAAATCGGCCGGACTACATTTACAGTGATTCGCCGAAATGAACTCTTGGGCGAATTGATTCTGCGCGTACCCGGCCAGCATAATGTGCTGAATGCTTTGGCCGCCACTGCCGCCACTACTGACCTGGAAGTGCCCTTTACTACTATTAGCGATGCTCTAATGGCATTCAAGGGAGTGGGGCGGCGTTTCGAAGTAATTGGCCAGGCTAATAACATAACTGTCATTGACGATTACGCCCACCATCCCACAGAAATCGCGGCAACTCTCAATACTGCTAAAGAGAACTATAAAGGACGCGTGATAGTTATCTATCAGCCGCACTTGTTCAGCCGCACCCGTGATTTTCTCAATCAATTTGCAGAATCGCTGTCAATTGCTAATAAGACTTTAATGGTCGACATCTATCCGGCCAGAGAGAAACCAATCGAAGGGGTGACTTCGAAAGCAATAGTCGATGTCGCGATGAAAAAGAAAATTGGGGATTTTGAATATCTGGGTCCCAAAGAGAACGCTCCGAACCGGGCTGTTGAACTGGCTAAAGCCGGTGATGTCATTATAACAATGGGGGCCGGCTCGGTAACTCTTTTGAAACACAAAATATTGGAAATGCTGAAAAGTAAATGAAGGCCATAAACAAAAAGGGAAAAATCTTCGACTCCATTCAGATTGAAGGAGAATGTCTGACATTACTAGACCCCACCCCCAGCCCCTTCCCCAGAGGGAGAGGGGTGAAGAAGCTGGATTCCCGCCTTCGCGGGAATGACAAATCTTGGCAGTTTTGTCATGAGGGGCAGACCCTTCGACAAGCTCAGGACAAGCTTTGGGCGTCTGCCGCCCACGAACGATTTGGTGTGGTCAAGAGGAACCCACAGCCCGCCCATGGCGGGTGGGCGACCAAGTCCCAGTGTTCAATTAGCTGTCAGGTGAGGACACCTGACAGCACCGGTACTCGGGACATTACAGAGAAGGGGAGTTGAGGGTGACTTTGGCATGCAAGACGACGCTGATATGACGGCCATAAGCAAGAAGACAAAACTGGTTTTGGCGCTGACAGTTTTTGGGTTGGGATTGGGCGTATTGATTGTCAGCTTTACCCAAGTGGCCACTCTTAGGGCGGTTACTGTCGATGGTGAGAGTGTGGAGAAGTGGGACAAGAAATCCCCGTTGGTGCAGGGGAAATCCATACTTAGACAACCCTTTGCAGCGTTCGAACAAAGTTCCTTTGCCAATGATCAAACTCTTAAGCTGGACTACCGTTACTCCTGGCCGCACACACTTGAAGTGAGAGTGAATTCGATCAGTCCGGATTGCCTATTGGTCGACAAATACAGTTCCACTCTCTTCGGGTTGGACGAAAATGGACGGGTGCTTCCATTGAAATCCGAACTGGTCGACTGGGAGCGGCCGATTATTACAGGAGTCGGTGTCAGCAAGCTATATCGGGCTCCGGTCGATATCCGCGTGCGGAAAGTACTGGCGGCGCTAGACAAAGTGCGCAGCAACAGAATGAACTTTTATCGGCTAATCGAACAAATTGATTTTGCCTCCAAAGATTATGTGGAAGTGACAATCGCCGGTCATGAACACACCGTGCGGCTGCGCGCCGAGTTTTTTTACGATGATATTAACAGATACTTGGATTTTGTAGCCAGATTTCATCCGGAGCTGGAAGGAATAAAAGTAATCGATTTAAGACAGGACGGACAAATCGTAACCAAAGGGAAAGAAGCATAATGCCAACAGAGCATCTGGTAGCCGCACTCGATATCGGCACCACCAAAATTGTGGCGTTGGTCGGTGAGGTTGACGCGCACGGCCAAATTTATGTCATCGGGCACGGCGAGGCGCCGGCCGAGGGACTTCGCCGCGGTGTGGTAGTGAGCATGGAAAAAACGGTCAATGCCATTCGCAAGGCGATCGACGATGCCCAGATGATTTCGGGTACGGAAATTGATAGAGTCACGACCGGCATTGCCGGTGAGCATGTGCGTTCGATCAATAGCCACGGTGTAATTGCAGTCAGCCGCACTGATAATGAAATAACGTCGGCCGATGTCAACCGCGCTATCGAAGCCGCCAAAGCAGTCGCAATTCCCGTGGACCGCGAAATCATCCACGTCATCGCGCAGGAATACAATGTCGACGACCAGACGAACATCAAAAATCCAATTGGCATGACGGGAGTGCGTCTTGAAGTAGAAGCACATATTGTCACTGCGTCTGTGACCACTGCGAAGAATTTATATCGCGCCATGGAACGATGCAATTTGGCAATCGAGCATGTGGTGTTGGAATCGCTGGCGCTTTCGAATGTTTTGTTAACTGAAGATGAAACCGACAGCGGTGTCATCTTAGTCGATATAGGGGGAGAATTGACCAACGTCTCGGTCTTTTTTGACGGCGCCATTCGGCACACGGCTATCGTCCCGCTCGGCGGAAGAAATATCACCAATGATATTGCTATCGGCCTGCGCACGTCGCCGTTGGAAGCGGAAAATCTGAAGATCGCTTTTGGGGCGGCCATGAGTTCTTTAGTTGAATCCAGAGACATGATTCCCCTGCACCATGCCAACGGCAAACACGGGAAAGAAATCTCACGGAGGATTTTGGCCTCGATAATCGAATCGCGACTCGAAGAAGTCCTTTCACTAGTAATGCGCGAAATGAGACAGGTTGGGTTATCGCATATACCTTCATCGGGAGCAGTATTGACCGGCGGCGGAGCGTTGCTTCCCGGCGCCGCGCAATTGGCCGAACAAATTATGGATATGCCCGTGCGGCTGGGCACAATTAACGGTTTCGAAAACACTCCGGATGAATTAAGAAACCCGCGCTATGCCACAGTGCACGGCCTTTTGAGTTACGCCATTCAACATGAATTCCCCACGGCGGGGAAAAAGGAAAACCTGCGCGGCTTTATGAGAAAATTTGAAAATTGGATTGCGAGACAATTTTAACTTTAAAGTTCAGGAGGAACTGGTATGACGAAGCGAGAGCACTTGTTCAACTTCACGGAGGAATTCGTCGGCTATGCCAATATCAAAGTGGTTGGTGTGGGCGGAGCCGGCGGCAATGCCATTAATCGCATGATCGAGGCCGGTCTGCGCGGTGTGGAGTTTATTGCCATCAACACCGATGCCCAGGTACTTGATCAGAGCCTGGCGGAGAAAAAAGTTCAAATCGGCAAACAGACCACTAATGGTCTGGGGGCCGGTGCCAATCCCGATGTCGGCGCACGGGCGATCGAAGAAAGCCGCGAAGATGTGGCGCGTGAAATCGGCACGCCCGATATGGTGTTTATCACTGCCGGCATGGGCGGCGGGACCGGTACCGGTGCGGCGCCGATTGTATCCGAGATTGCCAAAGCGGCCGGAGCGCTAACGGTGGCGGTAGTCACCAAACCATTCATGTTCGAAGGCTTCAAGAGAATTAAACGCGCCGACAGTGGTCTCGAATATCTGCGCAAGCAGGTTGACACATTAATTACGATTCCCAATCAGCGTCTGTTAGAGTTGGTCGATAAGAAAACTACTCTTACAACAGCTTTCAAAATTGCTGACGAAATTCTGCACCAGGCCACCAAAGGTATTTCGGACTTGATCACTATCCCAGGATTAATCAATTGCGACTTCGCTGATGTCCGCACGGTTATGCTGGAAATGGGTGACGCACTAATGGGGACCGGCATGGGTGAGGGAGATGAGCGCGCTGTCGATGCGGCCCGCGAGGCGATATCATCACCGCTATTGGAGAAAGTTTCAATTGGCGGCGCCAGAGGCGTGCTCATAAATATCACCGGCGGCCAGGATTTGACACTGCACGATGTCAACACGGCCACATCGCTCATATATGAAGCGGCCGGGGAAGAAGCTAATATCATTTTCGGTGCGGTTATTGACCCCGAAATGAAAGACCAGATTCGCGTCACGGTGATTGCTACCGGATTGGGCGGCGAGACCAGACCCAAAATGAGCGAGAGAGAAAGAGCGGCGAAGATGGAAAAGTCGATGGTCGGGAAATCTATTTCACTCTTTGATGACCCGAACGCGGTTCCGGCACACGCCGACACGCTCCAACATCACGCCGAATATGCAACACGTAATAGAATGGCGGCGCCTGAACCAAACGGACACCCGAGACAGCGGGTGCCGATGTTTAGCGAAGATGACCGCTCGATACCGGCTTATATAAGGAGGTTGGAAGAGGAGAGATGAATAACCCCACCCATCGAACCCCACCCCTGGCCCCTCCCCGAAACGGAGAGGGGGAAAAAGTGGACCTAACCCCCCGGCCCCCTTCCCTAAAAAGGAAGGGGGAGAAGAGAAGAGTTTATGTAAGACTGAATTGATTTTGTAAAGATCTCTGGTTCCTCCACGATGCCGTCGGTCAAACTACCCTCCCGGCGGCATTATTATTTTTAAAGAGACCCCACCCCTGACCCCTCCCCCGAAGGGAGAGGGGAAGAAGAAGAGACCCCACCCCTGACCCCCCCCGAAGGGAGAGGGGAAGAAGAAGAGACCCCACCCCTGACCCCTCCCCCGAAGGGAGAGGGGAAAAGGAGTGGCATCTTGATTGTCATTAATCTATTCTTGCTTCTCCCAGGTTTCCACCAAGAATTGTTCGCCGGTGAGTTGTTCGATTTTGCGGACGAGTTTTTCCATATCCACGCGCACGACGCGGCCGGTTTTGATATTTTTGGAATAGAAGATCCATTCGCCGGTTTCGGTATCGTGTGGAGATAATTGGGTGGTGTTGCCGCCACTGTCAATGGCAAATAATTCACCACCGCTGGAGTATACTCCCGAATGTCCCGCTGAAGCTGAAGGCGCCGCCGCATCTTCCATCATCACCGGGCCCGAGACTTCGAGTTTGTAGGCGGGGGCGTTAGTACCGATGCCGACGTTGCCAGCTCCCGATATGGTCAGGCGTTCACTAGCACCCAGGGTGCTTCCGGCGCTAATCTTGAATTTATCAAAGTCACTGTTATCAACACCCAGCGTAAATTGGAAAGCGGCGCTGGAAAGAAAGCTTATACCAGGGTCGCCGCTGGCCGAGGTATTAAAAATCCTGATGTTCGTGGAAATGGGATTTGTAGATTGAATATGCAGGTCGCTTAATGGCGATTCGGTACCGATGCCAACAAATCCGCCAGCGTCATCGATAGTCATTCTGGTTGTACCACCTGTTTGCAGACGGAGGGGACTTAAGCTGGAAACATTACTGGTAAAGAGGGTGTCATCTACACGGGCATTGTCAGTAACGTGCAGCATTTGGGATGGGCTGGAGGTGCCAATGCCGACTTTGCCTGCATTGGTAATACGCACTTTTTCGGATCCATTCGTGTACCAGCTGTGAACACCGGTGGCGCCAGTGACAGATGAGTTGATGCTGACCGAATTGTTTATATTCAAATCATTTGATTGATCCCCCTCAAGATAAGTAGTGCGCGTTGTTCCAGACACATGCAAAGCGGCAGCGGGGGAAGCAGTGCCGATGCCGACTGGGCCAGATATGTACGCATCGCCGTCGGTTGAAAAAGTGGCGGTAGTGTCGGTTCCGGTTGTATCAAAAAATTTAATTCCTTCAGGCTGTATCACCACTCTCTCAATGGGAACGGCTATTGCACCGTCTTTGGAGTCAACCGGGTCAAACAAAGAGACCAGTGCCACTCCTTGTGAGGAGGCTTTCACAGAAAGAATAGTTGTTCCATTGGCGTTTGCAACTATTAGAGCGTCCCCTTCTACTTTGGCGGGGTCGGGACTTATTCTCAATGCACCAGAGACATTTCCGCCGCTGGCGCCATCGATAGTCTCCAACCTCAAGGCATAGGGGACAGATAAAAGTCTGCTGCGAGGCGTCATTTCGTTGTCGCCACCAATTTTAATTCCGATGTATCGGCCGGTGTCGCTGAATAGCTGATCGCTGATGGGAGTTATGGTGCCGAGTAATACTGACAATCTTCCTTCAGAAATTACCAGAGAGTTATGCGTTTCGGACCAGAGGGGAATTAAAGAGCTGGGTCCATCATAAATGCTGAAAATGACGGTGACTGTGGTATCGAGCGGATTGCCGGCAGAATTTGATACTGCGGCCTGATAATTAATCAACTGTGGCGTTGCGGAATAGGTGCTAATGCAGATAAAGAGGAAAAGGACGACTATCCCGATAGATTTAGCTGCTCTCATGGAAAACCTCCTGCGATAATTATTTTTTTGTTTTACTTTGTAATCAGGGCGCTGGATGCAAAGTTGTCAGATTCCCTTGTCATAAAAGGTACTAAAATTGAGATTTTTTGCAAGGGGGAAAAGAGACCTAACCCCCCGGCCCCCTTCTCTAGAAAGGAAGGGGGAGAAGAGATTGACTCTATGAGTCAAGCGGCAGAAGAGCGCGTCTGCCGCCCACAAAATGGAAAGGAAATTGTCCAAGTTCTATTTTTCTTGATGCTTGTCCTTCATATTCTGAACCGTCAGTTTTAGTTCTTCAATCTGATGCTGCTGTGCCTTGACTGCCGCTACTAAAAATGCAATAGCATCAGCGGTGGGAATACCTGTTCGGTCGGGGCTGGCCATTTCATCAGGAACATCTTCGGCAATCATTCCGATATGCTCCCTTTTAGGATCAGCCTTAAATTTAAAACGAACGACGTCCATGTCTTCCAGCTTTTCCAGTATTTCAAAGTATTCTTCGTCCTGCAAGGGTTTGATGTCGAATTTGTAATCCCTGGAACTGCCATTAGTCCAAGTGCCACCGGCAGTGCAGTGCGCGCCGCTGCCCATGTGCAGGGGATGAGCGGGACTGTTCGTGCCGATGCCGACCCCCCCGGGAGCGCTTATCAGGAATTGATCGACTCCCGTGGAAGAAAAAATACCACCCCACGACCAGACAAATGTTCGATCGTGAAGTGCGCTTGCGAAGCTACCACCAGCGAAAGAATAATTACCCGAGGCAACATTTTGATATCCTCCTGGCACCGTGGCGTAGTTGCCACTCGCGGTGTTTTGGAAGCCTCCGCCGACCGTGGCACGCAAACCACTCGCGGTATTGCCCTGGCCCCCGCCGACCGTGGCGTCCGAACCACTCGCGGTGTTGCCCTGGCCTCCTGCGACTGTGGCCCAATTATTAATTGCACTATTGTAGACGCCTCCGCTGACTGTTGACTGGCCACCATTCGCGACGTTACTGGTGCCTCCTCCGACCGTGGCTCTGTAATTACTCGCGGTGTTGTTATCGCCCCCGCCAACCGAGGCGTACGGACCACTCGCAATGTTGCCCTGGCCCCCGCCGACGGTGGCGAAAGAATCAATTGCGGTGTTGCTCTGGCCCCCCCCGACAATGGCGTGGCTACCACTTGCGGTGTTGAGAAAGCCTCCGCCGACCGTGGCTTGGTTACCACTCGCGGTATTGTTAGAGCCCCCGCCGACCGTGGCTTGGTAACCACTCGTGTTGTTGTTATGGCCCCCGCCGACCGTGGCGTAATCATTACTCGCGATGTTGCTAAAGCCTCCGCCGACCGTGGACGTGTGACCACTCGCAGTATTGTCCCGGCCCCCCGCGGCTGTGGCGAAAGAATCAGTTGCGGTGTTTTGAGTGCCTCCGCCGACCGTGGCGACAATACCACTCGCGGTGTTGTCTGTGCCCCCGCCGACTGTGGAGTAAGCGGCACTCGCGGTGTTGTCACCGCCCCCGCCGACGGTGGCGTAGTCACCACTCGCGGTGTTTAAAGTGCCGCCGCCGACCGTGGCGTAAAAAGCATCTGCGAAATTTTGGTAGCCTCCGCTGACCGTGGCCCTTTCACCACTCGCAGTGTTGTCAAAGCCCCCTCCGACTGTAGCGTAATTATTATTCGCTACGTTCTGCTCTCCCCCGCTTATGGTGGCGAAAGAATCAGTGGCGGTGTTTTGAGAGCCCCCGCCGACCGTGGCCCGGTCACCACTCGCGAAGTTGAAGAGTCCCCCGCTGACAGTGGCAAAGTTATTACTCGCGCTGTTGGCGCCGCCCCCGCCGACCGTGGCTAAAGTATCACTTGCAGAATTCTGTAAACCCCCACCAACCGTGGCGTTAAGAGCACTCGCGGTGTTGCCCTGGCCTCCGCTTACCGTAGAATAGATGCCATTGGCTGAATTGGAATCGGCGGCTGTGGCACCGCCGCCGCCGCTGACCACTGAATAATCTCCACGGGCACGGTTATTGGTTCCAGCCACAAAGGCGTCTGTTCCCGGATTCAGATTTCCGGCGCCAAAATTCCCCTTACCCATCGTTATAGCGGGATTGCCGGTATTTGTAATCGGGCCCGTCATTGTGCCACCCGATAGTGGTAAAAATGAGCCACCACCACCCGACGGTGACTGCCACATTCCCACTCCGGCAGCATTTGAAGTCAACACGAAGCCGCTGGCCGCTCCTGTCGGCAACACAAATCCGGTAACCTGGGCTGTACCGGCAACGTCCAATTTCACGGCGGGAGTTGTCGTTCCAACGCCGACGTTGCCGGAAACTGTCAGGTCACTTTGAATACTGGTGTTGCCGGAAATTGTTCCGCCGGATGCGCCATCGACAGTACTTACACGATAGCTATACGGTACAGTGACTAACCTCTGTCTGCGAACGAATTCCGGATTAGCATCTATCTGAATGCCAAGATAACGGGTGGTGTCAGAGAATACGCCGTCAGTCAAAGCCACATTGTTGCCTAACAAGACCGTAAATAAACCAGAGCTGGTAGCTACACTGTTCGTCTCTGACCAGAGGTTGGCGCCGCCAGTAAGTGAATCATAAATTGTGAAAGTAACCGAGTAGTTGGCATCGGCAACCGGCACTCCGGCAGTGTCGGTCAGCAGCCCTTGATAATTGATTAGTTTGGGGACGCCAGCAGAGACAGTCGCGCTTAAAAAAAGGAAGGATACTACCAACCCAGCTAGATTAGTGACTTTCACTTGATACCTCCTGAAATAGACAAACATGATTGAACTATTAAATTACATTGCATAACTCGAAGTTGTCAGAATCGGCGCAAATAAAAGTTAAGTAAATCGGCTGTTTTCGCAAGATGAATTTGGGTGGGAGAGTGTGAAACTGCTTTGGTCTGAAGTCTTTGCTCTTCAAAAAGTTTCTGAAAAATGAACTTGACAAGGGGGTTAGCCTATATATATTAAGCAGTTAATTGACAGCCCATCAGGGCGCTTGCACATTAAACGGCTGCAGAGACAGTCAAATGTGGAGGGTTCGCCACGGCGAACGCTGAAGACTGAACACAAGATTAATCCAAAGACATCTGAATCCGTTTTCGCAGACATTTTCTATAATTGATGGTAATGGGGCAGACCCTTCGACTACGCTCAGGACAGGCGGGAGGTCTGCCGCCCACGACAATATTGCTGCGGGATTTCCCCCCCAACGTTTCGTCCGCCGAGGCGGACTGCACTTTGGGTGGGGTACCGAATTGTCGAAACCGCAGGGGTTTCGACCTACTCATCCTCTAAAGTCCAAGGGATCCCACAGCAAGCTGTGGGCGACCCGGATTCCCACCATAAATGGTGGGGCACCCGGAGGTCCCACCGCAAGCGGTGGGGCACCAGGCACATGTGAATTCAAGGGCTGTCAGGTCGGGAGACCTGACAGCACATTTGCTCGGTGCGAAATTAGGAGGGGCAGATGAGGATTTGCCACGGTCGAACTGCCCACAATCCCACCCCAAGCGGTTGGGTACCCGTGTGGAGTGTGTCACCGAAAGTCACCCTTCGGCAGGCTCAGGATGACGTTTCGATGTCTCAAGAGAGACATAATTTGGCAAATAATAAGCCATCTCGACTTTCAGGGGTGGCTGTTTTTTTAACCATAACAGTATGTGGAGGTGTTCAGTGCGTCACCATGATGTTGTAAGAGGAGATTACATCAGAACGACCGTGCTTCGGTCGAAAATGCTCAAAGCAGCCAGGGATTGGTTTGAGGAAAACAGCTTCACCGAAATCAGCGTTCCGCATATCACCGGCGCGACGGGGTCGTGCGAATGGTTTCCGAATGCCATGCCGGTCGAAATGTACGACCCATTGGGCAACAAGGCGGCCATGTTTCTTCGCCAGACGGGACAGCTTTATCTGGAAGCGTTTACTTTGGCGCACAATAGAGTGTTCACAATCGGGCCATCGTTTCGACAGGAAAGAAAAGTTACCGACCGGCATTTGTGCGAGTTCACGCTGATAGAATTCGAAGGGCGCGATTTTGAACTCGACGGACTGATGAACAATATTGAGTCAGTTCTGAAGAAAATGTTCCGCGCGGCGCATGAATTTGTCCCCAATGATATTCTAGAGCAGTTCTACCTCCTGCCGTTTAACCGTATTGCTTACAAAGACGCCATCGACCTTTTGAATCAAAATGGATTTGAACTGGAGCAGGGCGATGACATGAGTTCGGCTGAAGAAAAGACGCTTTGTCGCATACTCCACAACATGCCGACATTCGTGACGCACTATCCGTCCAATCCCAAACCGAAAGAAGGCGGCGTAATTAAGTTCTTCTCGATGAAACGTAATAACGGCGTGACGCTCTGCTGTGACCTGCTGCTGCCGGAATCGGGTGAGTCAGTCGGCGGGGCAGTGCGCGAAGGAAACTCGGCGCTCTGCAAGAAACAATTTGAAGAGTCATATATGTTTGACCATCTGGTTGAGCGCAATGTTGACCCCAAGCAGTTTGAATGGTATTTCGATGTGCTGTCGCACGGGACAGGGCAGTCATCGGGCTGCGGTATCGGATTTGAAAGAGTGGTGCAGTGCATTTTGGCGACAGAGAATATTGATATCAGCATCAAAGGTGCAGTGGAACTTCCGCGGTCACCGGATTATTTGGTTCCTTAGCGACCTCCATTATAGTTGAAGGGGCAGACGAGGGCGTCTGCCGCCCACTTGGCACCCAGACTCGATTGGTACGGGAACCCACCATAAATGGTGGGGCACCCGCAATGACAATTCAGATCAAGCCGGAATCAAATTGTTTCGCCTCGGAACGCTTTTCACCGACTGACTATGGGTAGAATCCTATACTTTTGATAAGGGGAAATTGGGTTGACAATTCGAGAGGTGGCTAATCTGCTGATGAACAGCAATTTACAAAGCAGTGCTGATGGCACATATCCTGCTGGTCAATCACTTGAGTTGGAATTGTCTCTGGTAAAATTTTGGGGACAGCAGATTTTCACCTCCCCCTCTGGCTATTGGATAGCCCCCTTTTGAGAGTCCGCCCGCCTCTGGCGGGCGGTTTTATTTTGGGCAAGTCTATTTGTAATGTGCAGACGGGGGCGTCTGCCGCCCAAAGTTAAATGGGAATTGTAGGGGTGAACCTTCAGGTTCAGCCTGGGCGAATCTAAAGATGCACCCCTACTAAAAGCGGGGCGACCAATTTGAAAAAAGCATTTGACAATGAAGAGGAGTCGAAGTTGATTTATTAGGACATAAAGTGCAAAAGGGGAGGTTTGCCAAATTTATCAATTAATTAAAAGCAAGTTACTGTGTAGTTTTAAGCATGCGTTATTGAATGATTGTTAACTCTATGCGGGGAGGTGTGGTATGTCGAAAAAAATAACGATTCGTCTAATAAAGGCAGTAATATTCTTTGGGCTATCGTTGTTAATTACAGGGTGTGGCGGACCCAAAGTTGTTTACGATCCATTCAAGACGCCACGAGATCAATTTTACCCGCATCTAAAGAAGGTTGCGCTAATGCCTTTAAAGGTTCCGTCGAACCTTGAAGATCCAGATCCCGTAAAGGAAAAATTCGAATCGCTTCTTCGGAGGCAACTTAGCGATGGTGGGCTTACATTTGTGGTCGTGCCATCGGAGCTTGAAGATTCTATAAGCAAATCGTATGTCGAGGAAGTTGGGGGACTATATGACCCGAACACAGGGGAGATTGACAAGGAAAAATCGAAAAACTGGCGTATAAAGTTATACTCCGAGTTTCAGACCAGATACGATGCGGATGCAGTTCTATTTAGTTCAATAAAAGTTGTACTTGCTGATTTTGATAATGATAAAGCAAAATGGCACGGAACTAGTCAGGGAGTTGGCAAAAGTAAGTTCCTTAAGGGCCTTTTAGGTGTTTCTCATTCAGGGACTCTTCGAGCGCTATCTTTAGGTGTAATTCTTAGTGATATCAATGATACGACTTTGTACTCTATCTATGGTGGTATCGAGGTATTAGAGAAAATGGGACCTTCCGGAAGCCAGCCGGTACCAAGAAATGAACTTTTCACCGATGAAAAAAGGAATTTGAAAGCAGTTCATCTGGTACTTGATCCACTATTAGGCATTAAAAAAGAAGAGTAACTGGCTAGCTGCTGGAACGGTTTGTGAATTTGCGGGACACACAACCGATTCAGCAACAATCCAAAATTACTTTTTAAGGAGAGTGGATTCCCGACCACTCGGGAAAGACAATTCCTAATTGAATTGTTAAAGAAATTGACGTTCCCGGCAGATTTTAAATACTATGCAGGGACTGTGGCGGGGCGTTTGTTTTGGCCCCGGATGTTCTTGGTGACTTTGCCTGCTTTAATACAGGAAGTACAGACCGAGATTCTCATGGGGCGGCCGTTGACGAGAGCACTCACTTTTTGTAAATTTGGAAACCAACGCCGGGAAGTTTTATTGTTGGCGTGGGAAACGGTATTTCCAAAAGACGGCTTTTTGCCGCATATTTCACAACCTTTAGCCATTATAATCAGAGCTCCTTTTAGTTAAGTTGTCTAATTTAAGAGATTTTGAAGAAAAGGCAAGGGGGAAGATCGAACCCCTCTCCTGACCTCTCTCCGAAACGTAGAGAGGATTCTGGCTGGTATCATTTTATGGTATTACACAAACGTTACTTTTTTTCGTGATGTTTGGCGATAGTTTCATCACTAAGGTTCAGAAATCTGGCGGCATTTCCATAGAAAATACCTTCCTTTTCCTTAAGAGACAGAAAATCGAGTGACTGTATTTTTTCAATCGCCACATCGATAGCCTCGGGCCAGGTCATTTGGTCGCTGCCAAACATTACTCTATCTAATAAGTCGTATTCCTCGGCTTTCTTCAAAAATGGAACGAGAAATTTTTCGGCATTAGGAATCCAATTTAGAACGGCGATGTCTACATACAAATTGGGATACTGTACCATCAGCATAGCAGTCCGTTCATAAAAGTGGGCGCCAGCGTGCATCAAATACACTCTCAAATCAGGATACTTTACAAGAATATCTTCGACCAAGAACGGATCCCCAAAGCGGAGGCGAAAATCGGGGTACAGCTTGTGTATTCCGGGGAAACTGCCGCCGGTATGAATACCGACCGGAATTTCGAATTCTTCACAAATCTTCCAATAGGCACCCAAGCTGGAATCAGCCGGTGAATAACCAGCGTAAGTGGTGCCAATCTCTCCTAAGACCTGAATTTTTCCCTCTTGGACTGATTTTAGGAATTGATCAAGTTGCAGATCTGTTTCAGGATTCATAAAGCGAAATCCTCTGATAATTCCATCACCCAATTCTTGTACCCAAGCGTCCACTGCGGCTAGGGTAACGCCGTCGACCATCCCCAAAACAATGTTATTTTTTTTGAATAGGGCGACGCACTGTCGGCGATGCTCCTCGGCATTACTGACCGAAAGCTCCCCGGTGGCGGGATTGGGCAAAGGTCCTTTAAAATCTTCACTTGTGTAGGCGTGCAAATGCATGTCGATTATTGGTCCCTTATATCGATTTTCTGTTTGGCTTACTGCATTAACAGAGGGGAAATACAACAATAACAGAAAGAGGATTTTTTTCATATTGACCTCCGATTTTGCAGATTTCCAACTTCCCTTCGATTTCACCTAGTACAAGCCCGGGACTGATAGATATTACTTCAATCTCTCGTTGTCAAATCCGATTTAATTTTGCCTTTCTCTAATTCACTTGGTTTGACTAAAATCGGGGATTCTGGTATTATGGCAAGTCACTTTTGGGATAAAGAGTTAGAAAGAGAAACTTAGTTTCATGTTGGACATAAAGCTGATTCGTGACAATCCCGAACTGGTCAAGGCCGGTCTGGCCAAAAAAGGCGATAAAGCCAACATTGACCGGATTCTTGAGCTAGATCAGACACGCCGGGAAATTATCAGAAAAACGGAAGCTCTCAAAGCCGAACGGAACAAGGTCTCCGGCGAAGTGGCCAAAAAGAAAAAGGGCGGAGAAAACGCCGACGCCGAAATCAAGGCCATGCGTCAGGTGGGCGAGGACATAGCGGCTTTGGACCTCAAACTTTCGGAAATAGAAACAGACCTGCATCAGGCGATGACCTGGATTCCCAATTTGCCTCACGAATCTGTCCCTGAAGGAAAAGAAGAAGACAAAGTCATTGTTAGAGAATGGGGGAAAATAACCAAGCAGAGTTTTAAGATTAAACCCCACTGGGATATTGGGACTGAATTGGGGGTATTGGATTTGGAAGCGGCCGCTCGGATTTCAGGTTCGGGCTTCTACGTGTTGCGCGGATTAGGCTCACGTCTGGAGCGGGCGCTGATAAATTTCATGCTCGATTTACATGTCGCCGATGGCTTTGTGGAATACACTCCTCCGTATCTGGTGAACAAGGCGACTATGTTCGGCACCGGTCAGCTTCCCAAAATGGGGGCTGATATGTACGAAACCAATGATGGTTTGTGGCTGATTCCCACTGCTGAAGTGCCGGTTACCAACATTTATCGCGAGCAGATAATTGAGAACTCATCGCTCCCGATTTCGATGGTTGCCTACAGCGCTTGTTTTCGGCGCGAAGCCGGAGCGGCGGGCAAGGATACCAGAGGCATGATAAGGGTGCATCAGTTTGACAAAGTGGAGATGGTTAAAATCGTTTCACCCGATGAATCGTACAACGTTTTAGAAGCACTGGTGAAACAAGCGGAGAAAGTTTTGCAGAAATTGGGACTGCCCTATCGAGTTTGTATGCTGCCGGCCGGAGATTTGTCATTTGCCGCATCGAAGTGTTACGATTTGGAACTGTGGGCGGCAGGAGTGGAAAAATGGCTGGAGATTTCATCCGTTTCGAATTTCGAGGACTTCCAGGCCAGAAGGATGAACTGCCGTTTCCGGGACAAAGAGGGGAAAGTCAGATTTCCGCACACTCTTAACGGTTCCGGCGTGGCGCTGGCGCGGTTGATACCGGCCATATTAGAAAACTACCAGAATGCCGATGGGACAGTGGCCATTCCCGAAGCGCTTCGTCCTTATATGGGCGGCGTTGACGTAATCAAATAATGACGGATAAATCCATTAAAGCCAAAAGCACAGGCGGTTTGTACATTACCAAATCGACCCTGTTCAAAATCTTTTTGCTGTTCGGAGTGGCGGTCGTTTCGGCGGTTTTTATCTGGTACACTTTTGGCGTTATCGACAAACTCCAGCAGGATACCCGCGACCAGGTTGAAAAGTACGTTAAACTGTGGCAGCTGGCGGCAAATTCTCCTGACACGGAAAGTAAAGAACTTCAGTTCATATTCGATGAAATAATTGTCAAAGCGACGTTTCCAATCATTGTACTGGATCAATATTATCAACCGATCCACTGGCGCAATGTCACCGGAATTGAACCCGAAGACACCACGCAGGCGACCAAAGACTATTTAATAGGTCTTTCGACTGAAATGAGAAAAGAACATGACCAGTTTGAGCTTAAATTTGCGGAGAATTATGTAAACTATTTCTGTTACGGTGACTCCCGCGTAATCGAGCAGTTGAAATTGATGCCGTTTATTGAAATTGGGATTGTACTGGCATTCCTGATTGTCGCGTTAATTGGTTTTCAAAACATAAAGCGGAGCGAAGAGCGCCATATCTGGGTGGGAATGGCCAAAGAGACCGCTCATCAACTGGGGACGCCAATTTCATCTCTACTCGGATGGCTGGAGATGATTGAAGGTGATAAGGAGAGCAACACACCGGCTTCCGGAAAAGAACTACAGGAAGCGGTTGATAACATGAAAGTGGATGTGCACCGCTTGCAGCGAATTGCCAATCGGTTCGGGCTAATTGGTTCAATTCCGGAGCTGAAGCCATATGATTTGAACAATCTTGTCAATGAAACTGTTGAATACTTTCGAAGAAGGCTGCCTTTCGAAGGGCAGGGCATTACCATAAAATTTGTGCCGGGTGACATTCCCGAGGTGGCGCTTAATGCCGAGTTGTTGGGCTGGGCGATGGAGAATTTGATTAAGAACGCATTGCAGGCGGTGGATTCTAAAACAGGGAGATTGGAAATTCGGACCGAAGTGGATTCGAACAAAAAGTATATAACCGCGGAGATTCAGGATAATGGCCAGGGGATTCCACCGGGTGCGGCCCGCAAAGTTTTCCGCCCCGGGTTTACCACCAAAAAAAGAGGCTGGGGTCTGGGGCTGACATTGGTGAAAAGAATTGTTGAGGAATACCACGGCGGCAGTGTTTATTTGAAAAAATCCAGGCCCGGTGAGACCATTTTCGAATTAAACTTGCCAGTGCGTTAATTGTATCAGAGCTTATAACTATGGCCACAGTACAACAGGCAGAAGCCAGGCGAATTCTCTGGGTCGACGACGAGATCGAATCGTTTAAGCCTCATATTCTGTTTCTGGAAAAGCGCGGCTATGCGGTCACCGGCTCCATGTCCGGCGATGAGGCTATAGCCTTGGTCGGAAAAGAATCATTCGATTTGGTGCTCCTTGATGAAATGATGCCGGGTAAAGACGGTCTCACTACTTTAGAAGAAATCAAAGAGTTAAAACCGCATTTGCCGGTGGTAATGGTTACCAAGTCCGAAGAAGAATCTTTGATGGATGATGCTATCGGGCAGAAAATCGATGACTATCTGGTCAAACCGGTCAATCCTTCGCAGATAATTATTGTCATAAAACGCCTGCTTGATGCCAAAAAAATTATCAGTGGCAGCTCGATGAAACGATATATCACAGAAATTAATCGCTTCAATGATAAGCTTAATGGGCAGATGGCCCCGGAAGACTGGCACGAGGCCGCCCGTATTCTAGCTACCTGGGATTTGGAACTTGATGAACACGCCGATGTCGGGTTGGAGCAGACGCTTGACGGCACCCGCAAAGAATGGAACACCGAATTCACGAAATATATTGAAACTAACTATTTGGGATGGCTAAAATCCAATAAACGACCGCTGTTGTCTCCTGATGTTGCCGAGAAATACGTAATTCCCCGTCTGCGAATTAAGGAAAACGTCCTGTTTGTGGTAGTAGATTGTATGCGTTATGACCAGTGGAAGCTGATTGAACCGCTCATTGCCGAGTACTACAATATTGAGCGTGACAGTTATTTCTCAATGCTTCCGACCGCTACGCCATTTGCCCGCAATGCGCTTTTTGCGGGCATGTTTCCCGATGAAATTCACCGGATCTACCCGGATACCTACAATTCGCCGGATGAAGGATCATTAAATCGCAATGAAGATAAATTTTTTCAGGACAATTTATCGCGCCATGGAGTCAAGCCGGCGGGTTTTAAATATGTCAAGATTTACAATAATACCGAAGGGGAAGCCATCGCCAAGCGAGTTTCTGACTTTTTTGGGAGTCAAATTGTCACATTTGTATTTAATTTTCTGGATATTCTGGCGCACGGGCGCTCCAACAATGTTATACTGAAAGAAATTGCCGGAACCGAATCGGCCTTTCGTTCGCTTATGAAAAGCTGGTTTATTCATTCACCGTTGTTCACGATTCTGAAGGCGTTTGCCTCTAAAAATTACACGGTTGTGGTAACTTCCGACCACGGCTCGGTCTTGTGCAAACGCGGCACTGTGGCACATGGCAAACGGTCTACCTCGACCAATCTTCGCTACAAATACGGCGATAATCTCAATTCTGATCCCAAAGGCTCCATACTGATAAAGCGTCCGGAAGACTGGCGGCTGCCCTCGATGACCATTGCCACCACCTACATCATCGCCAAAGAAGATTTTTATTTCGTGTACCCCAACAACTACAATGAAATGGTGCGGCAGTTCCAGAATTCGTTCCAGCACGGCGGTATCTCGCTGGAAGAGATGGTTGTTCCGGTAGCAGTATTGACGCCGAGATAATCAGGTGCCCAAAGTACTTAGTATCATTTCACATTCGGAATCCGAAACTATGGCTCTCGGGAAAAAAATGGCGGCGATGCTGAAAGAGCCAAATTTAATTGTTCTGACGGGTGAATTGGGAGCCGGCAAGACAGTTTTTGTGAAAGGACTGGCGGAAGGTGTTGGCGTAAAGACTGAAAAAGTCCTGTCGCCGACGTTTAATTTTGTGCACGAATATTACGGCGACAGGAATCTTTATCATTTTGATTTGTATCGCCTTTCAAATATTGCCGAGCTTTATGAAATCGGCTGGGATGATTATCTTGAGAGGGAGGGGTTAGTGGTAGTGGAATGGGGGGAGAAGGCGCGTGACCTTCTGCCTGAAAAGTATTATTTGGTTAGTTTTGAGACGATGAATGAAAGTGAGAGAATGATAAATGTGGAGTTGGTTAAGAGATGACCTCACCCATGGCTCGTTCTCCGAGGACCCCACCCCCTGCCCCCTCCCCCGGAGGGAGAGGGGGTAAGAATTTAACCCTCTGTCAGGTGGGGACACGTGACGGCATATTGTTGGATTTTTTGGGAAAAGGGGCAGACGCCCTCGTCTGCCGCCCACGGCATAACTAATGAACTACAGCAGCAAAAACATTCTCGCCATAGATTGTGCTTCCTCTGAATTGAAACTGGGTCTGCAATTTGGGGGAGACAGGCTGGTCAAATCGGCCACGCCGGCGGAACAATCGCACAGCGCGTTGATTATGAAAAGCATTTCAAATCTGCTGCATTCGGCCAACTGCAACGTAGCGGATTTGAATGCAATCGTGGTTGCCACTGGCCCGGGGTCGTTTACCGGACTACGAATCGGTTTGGCTTGCGCCAAAGGGATGGCGGTAGCATTGGGTATTCCGGTGGTAGGAGTCAGCTTATTTGAATTGGCGGCCTACCTACTGAATAATTCGGGCAAAAAAATGAAAGTCGTGCTTCCATTCAAGAAGGGCTCTTACTTTGTGGCCGTGTTTGAGGAGGGAAAGATTGATGAGTCGGCGGTTACCGCTGTCACATCTGATGAACTCATAAAACAAATCAACGGCAGCATGATTGCAGGCTTTGGCGGTGTAGAGCTTACCCAGCTGATTTCAGACAAAAGCAAACTTATCGATCCGGAGAAAACTATTTATGATGCCACCGAACTGGTTTATCTGGGTGTACAAAAACTTAATCGTAAAGAATTTGCTGACATTGCGAAACTGGAGCCGCTTTACATTCAAAAATCACAGGCGGAAATAAAGTTTGAACAGAACCGAAACGAAGAGGCATAGCCTCGTTTTGAGGCCGATGCGACCGGCTGATATCGACAAAGTCATCGGTATCGAGCAGGAGTGCTTTCCCGACCCGTGGCCGCGTTCTGCCTTTGAGGACATCATCAAGAATCCTGACCATGGCGCGCCGGTGGCAGTCAACAACGATAAAGTGATTGCCTATGGCTGCTATTTGATAATTGCCAGCGAGGCTCATTTGACGAATCTGGCAGTCAGCCCGAAATTTCGCAGAAAATCAGTCGCCCGGCAGCTTTTGCAGTATATACTGGACATTGCCAAGAGGAAAGAATGCGAGTATATCCTGCTGGAAGTCAGGCCTCGAAACGAAAGCGCCATAGCCTTTTATGAAAACGCCGGATTTAAATTGCTCTACCGCCGTCCCAGATACTATCGTAATCCGGTTGAAGATGCGCTGGTGATGGTTTATTATTTCTCTGAAAACGAAAGTTCCGAATGAACTATGGAATGGTTTAGAAAACCGAAAACCGGTTCGGGCATTGAGCCGCAGGAAAAGAAAAACATACCCGAAGGTCTGTGGACCAAGTGTGAATCCTGCGGTGAAATAACTTATACCAAAAAACTGGAAGACTTACTCTGGGTTTGTCCGGTGTGCGATTACCATTTCCGCTTTTCCAGCGGCCGGTATATTCAGCTGCTGCTTGATGACGGCATGCTGGAAGAATTCGATGCCAATTTGTCCAGCAAAGACCCGTTAAAATTCCGGGATTCCAAAAAATATCCCGACCGTATCAGGCAGGCGCAGCTAAAATCCGGTTCGACCGATGCGGTCATTGCCGGTATTGGCAAAGTTGACGGGATTACGGTTTCATTTGCCATAATGGTGTTCGAGTTTATCGGCGGCTCGATGGGTTCTGTGGTCGGTGAAAAAATTGCCCGCGCCATTGAACGCTCTATCGATAGAAAGATCCCGCTGATTATTGTATCCTGCTCCGGCGGCGCCAGAATGCAGGAAGGAATTTTGTCTTTGATGCAAATGGCCAAGACCTCGGCTTTGTTAGCTGTACTGGACAGAAAGAAGGTTCCCTTCATATCGATTCTAACTAATCCGACCACCGCCGGAGTGATGGCTTCGTATGCGTCGCTGGCCGATGTCACCATCGCCGAACCTAAAGCTTTGCTCGGATTTGCCGGCCCTCGCGTGATTCAGCAGACTATCGGACAGGAACTGCCCGAAGGATTCCAATCATCGGAGTTTTTTATGGACAAAGGCTTTCTGGACATGATTGTCAATCGCCGCGACTTGAGACCGACAGTGGCCAAGCTTTTGAAGTACATGTGGAACGGAAAATGACTTGCCTCTCTTACCATTCGGCCGAACGATTTATTCTATCGCGCGAGTTTTTTGGAATGAAACTCGGGCTGGAAAACATCATGGAGTTTCTCCAGAAAATCGGCAATCCACAGGACAAATATAAGACCGTGCACATAGCGGGGACTAATGGCAAAGGCTCCACGGCGGCTATGCTGGACGCGATTTTTCGGGCACAGGGATATAAAACGGGATTGTACACATCACCGCATCTGGTGGATTTTCGGGAAAGAATTCAAGTCAACGGAGAAAAAATCGCCAGGCAGGCAGTTGCCTCATTCATCACTAAGTATAAGAGAGTCTTACAAAAAAGGAAATTAACTTTCTTCGAAGTAGTAACTGCCCTGGCGTTCGATTATTTCGCGCGATGGCGGGTCGATGTGGCAGTCATTGAGACAGGATTAGGCGGACGACTCGATGCCACCAATGTGCTCTCGCCGAATTTGACGATGACAACGGACATAGATTTTGATCACACCGATGTATTGGGCGACACTATCGGCCTAATTAGCCGGGAAAAAGCGGGCATAATAAAATCCGGAAAACCACATCTGATGGGACTTTTGCCTAAACAAGCCATTGAGATTCTTTCGAATAAATGCGACGAAATGAATTCGCCTTTGCACCAAGTCGCTGATTTCAATTATAAAATGAATGTTGAAAATATGTCGCTTGATTTTAAGGACGAAGGACTTCAACTTTCTGACATTGCACCGGCCCTGTATGGACCGCATCAATTGAAAAATGCGGCGTTGGTACTAAAGGCGGCATCGATTTTCAGGCAGAACGGATTATTTGTCTCGAAGCGAGCAGTTATAAAGGGGATTACCAAAACGAATTGGCCGGGCAGATTTCAGGTCTTATCACAAACGGGGCGTTCGACTATTGTGCTTGATGTGGCCCATAATCCCGGAGGAATCCGAGCCTTTGTAGAGTCTTTCAAACTTTGTTATCCTCAAAAACGAGCTTTGCTGTTGTCGGGGTTTGTTAAGCGGAAAAACCATCAGGCTATCTTTGACCTGTTGTCAGAAATCGCTTCGGAGTATGCCCTGGCTCCTTTGAAAACCAGACGTTCTGCGGATTTAGCCGAACTGACTAAGACTATTGATTTTCGTGAAATACCTGCCAGAAGATTTGGTTCATTTTCTGCTGCTTTCAATTATCTAACAAAAAAGGCCGGTTCTGACGATATAATCTGTGTTGTAGGTTCTCACTATCTCGTGGGAGAATTTCTTGAAAAATTCGGGGAAAAATGGCCAAAACGAGCGGACAAAAATCAGAATCGCAGGAAACACCTGAACAGGACAAGGCGTCCCCTGAAACCCCTGAAATCCTATTAGCCTCAAACCGCCAGCTTCAGCGCAAAATCTTTGATTTTTATACTATCCTGGAACTTAGCCGTAATCTTAATGCAGTATTAGACCTCAAATCTCTTTTAAATTCATTCTTAAGCGTACTGTTATCGCAGATAAAAGTGAAGAAAGCGGCAGTATTCCAAAGGCAGTCCAAACAAACCAAAAAGTTTGTGCTGACCAACTGGCTTGATGTCGAAAAGTTCCCGCCGCGCAGTATGCTGGAAGAGAATTCGGAAATAGTCAGAATTCTTTCAACTCACAAGGTGGCCTTGACAACCAAGGAACTGCTGCCGGGGATCGGCGACTCATATGAAAAATCTTTTCTCGAGAACTTTGAGCCCGGGCTGGTGGTGCCTTTACATATCCGGTGGGGAATGATTGGAATTCTCTTGGTCGGCTCCAAGAGCGATAATTCGAGTTTTACAAACGAGGATAAAGAGTTTTTGTCACTTTTAAGCGGGCAAATGGCAGTGGCCTTGGAAAACGCCCGATTGCACGAGGCCGAAAAAAGAGCCATTGCCAATCTTCAAGCGACGCAGGAGCAATTGGTGCATACCGAACGGCTGGCGGCGCTGGGGGAAATGTCGGCCAAAATTGCTCATGAAATCAATAATCCTCTGGGAATTATTAAAAATTACTTAATATTGATTGAGAAAGCCAAACAGGACCCGCTGCAGTCGTCTAAATATGTCGAAATCGTAGGGCAGGAAATTGACCGTATCACCAGCATCGTGCGCGAACTTCTGCAATTTCATCGGCCGAAGCAAATCGACTACAAAAAAATCAACGCGCTCAATGTTTTAGAAGATGTTATGGGCTTTCTTTCGCCGCAATTTGTTCAGGCAAAAATAAAGTGCCTGCGTAAGTTTACTCCGGATGCTCCTGCCGTGGAAGGTTCGGCAGAAAACCTGAAGCAGGTCTTTATCAACATTCTGTTAAACGCCGTTGACGTTATGCCCGGAGGAGGAGAAATTAATATTCTGGCCTACCGACATAAAGAGAATCTGGTGATTCAGTTTAATGACTCGGGGCCCGGAGTTCCTGAAGAGAACCTGACGCGCATATTCGAGCCTTTTTTCACTACTAAAGAAGAAGGAAAAGGAACGGGATTGGGCCTGGCGGTTTGCTACGGCATAATCAAAAAGCACAACGGCACCATAGCGTTTAAGAACACTGAAAAAGGCGGCTGTGTCGAAATTGTCCTGCCTGCGGCCGGTGGACACGATGAGTGAAAGTTCATACGCCGAAAAGATAATAATCATAGACGATGAAATCCGTATGGGGGATTCTCTGTCGGCGCTATTGTCCGACGCCGGTTACGCCGTTCAGGCTTTTCACAGTCCATTAGAAGCTTTGCAGTCGTTCAATTCCGAGCGAGCTGATCTGGTCATTACCGACATCAAAATGCCGCAAATGGGCGGCCTCGAGATTCTGAAAAAAGTGAAAGAGGCCGATGAAAACGTGCCGGTAATTCTAATGACTGCTTTCGCATCGCTTAACACGGCGGTCGAAGCCATCTCCAAAGGCGCCTATGATTACCTGGTTAAGCCGGTGGAGTTTGCTCATCTGGAACTGGCAGTTAAGCGCGCGCTTGAAAAAAGACGTTCCGATTTGTCTCGTTCGCAATTGGTGGAAGTTTTGCGTGAATCTAATCTGCGGCTGGAACGTCATGTCAATGAACTCAATGCGCTTTATGAAGCCGGAACGTCAATTGGTTCTGCCGTGAATGCTAAGGAACTGCTGAACAAGATTGTCGAATTGGCTGCCCGCGTAACCGAAGCCCGAGTGGGCTCGGTGATGCTTCTTGATGAAGCGCAGGAGTATTTAACGATAGCGGCGGCAATCGGTCTTGACCCGGAGATCGTGGCCCATACCCGGATGCCTTTGGGCAGTTCAATAGCCGGTTACGTGGCGCAACATGGCAAACCGTTGATTGTCGAAGATGTTGAAAACGATGACAAGTTTAAGAGAATTAATAAGGAACGTTACGGTGCGGCGTCACTTATTTGTGCCCCGCTTCAGGTAAAAAACAAAGTTCTCGGCGTCATAAATATGGCCAACAAAAAGGACGGCGGCAAATTCTCGAAAGACGATTTGCGTCTTCTGGCTACATTTGCGGCGCAGGTCGCAGTAACAGTTGATGATGCCAATCAATTTGAACGTAATCGCCGCCGTTTGGTGGAATTTCAAATCCTGCACGAATTGAATGCCGAGCTTCCCAAAATCAAGACCATGAATCAGTTCCGCCGTCTGCTGGTTGAAAAACTCAATCGGGTCTTCAAGATCGACTACTCCATCTGGTTAAGTTACGATGCCGATTCGAAAACTCTTATTCCGGAATCGGCCAGCGGGGTTGCAGAAATTCCGCTCACTGACAGCGGCGGTATCGATTTGGGGAGTGTCAATCGAGAATCATTGATTTTGCAAGTAGCGGAGCTTGATGACCTTGACATAAACAATGTCAAAGCGCTGACAGCATTCATCAGCAAAAAGATTTCAAACAACAAACCCCTGCCAAACCCTAAACAGGTGAATATGGCCATCCCCATACTGAAATCGGGTGAGTTGGCGGTAATATTGCTGCTGGGAGCAGATTCGGAAAAGCCTTACGACACCGACGATGAATCGTTGGCCAGATTGGTTATTTCGCAGGCAGGGCTGTTGTTTGAAAGAGAAAAATCACTTTTAAACGCTACTCGTCTGGTGACGATGGGAAACATGATTTCTGAAATCTCTCACGATTTGCGTAAACCGCTGACATCTATTAAGGGGACTCTTCAAATTATTCGCCAGAAATGGCCGGATATTTTTGAAGAATCAGAGTATTTCAAGTCAGCCGAAGAGGAAATTCACCGCATGAACGAGCTGGTGCGGGAATTGGTCGATTTTTCCAATCCCAAGAAGTACCAAACCGAAAAAGTTGATTTGCGCGTTGTCGTTGCCCGCGCCGCCGAATTAGTCGGCCCCGAATTGAAACGAGGGAAAGTTCGTTTCTCCAGCAAATTTGAAAAAGTCAATTGGGATACTATTGTAAATAAAAACCAGATTCTGGAAACTTTTCTGAACTTGTTTTTGAATGCCATTGAGGCCATGCCCAAAGGCGGAAAGTTGTCAGTTCATGGCTTAATAGAAAAGCCCGAACACAAAAAAATCGAGTATCTGGCTATTAGAATCGCCGATACCGGGGCGGGTATAAAAAAGGAAGAAATTTCCCGTATTTTCGACCGGTATTATACCACTAAAGAAACCGGCACCGGACTGGGGCTTTCAGTAGTGGAAAGAATCATCTCGGCCCACGGAGGTACCCTGAAAGTTGATTCGACCGAAGGAGAGGGGACTACCTTTACGCTCTATTTTCCGTTAGAAAAGTAGCGCCTTGCATTTTTTTGCCAAAATTCCGCAACAGAATATAAAAATCGTCTTTACCGAACGGCCGATCTGCCGATAACTGAAACATCCCCGCCGCCGGCGGATTTCAATATGCCTAAAGCCAGAACTAAAATATTAGTAATCGACGACGACCCCAAAGTATCGTGGATACTCTCGGAAGGTCTTTCGTCCAAGTTTGAATTCCTGACCGCTCGCGACGGGATCGAAGGAATTCAGATGGTTACCACCGAAAAGCCTGAAATTGTCCTGCTCGATATCAAGATGCCCGGCATGAGCGGGCTGGAAGTTCTCGAAAAGCTGAACAAGATTGACAACCGGCCGGAAGTGATAATGGTATCCGGACACGGCGAGACGAACTATGTCGTGGAATCGGTCAAAATGGGTGCGGCGGAGTTTGTTAATAAGCCGTTCGATGTGCAGGAAGTTGAAATTCATATCAATGGAGTTCTGGAAAAGAAGCAGCTGCGCAGTCAGGTTGATAATCTTAAGGCCGAATTGCAGGCCTCCAGTTCGTACAGCCAGTTTATCGGTGATTCTCAAGTCATGCGAAAAGTAAAATCAGTTATCGAAGAGGTCGCCGATTCCGAGCTTACGGTTTTAATCCGCGGCGAATCCGGCACGGGGAAAGAAATTGCCGCAAGGATGCTGCACGGTCTTTCCAACCGCAAGGGTAAACCGTTTGTAAAGGTGAATTGCGCCGCTATTCCCAGAGATTTATTGGAAGCCGAATTATTCGGTTATGAAAAGGGCGCTTTCACGGGTGCACACAAAACCAAACAGGGACGGTTCGAAAGCGCCGACAAGGGGACAATTTTCCTCGATGAAATCGGCGATATGCCGCTGGAGCTGCAATCGAAATTATTGCAGGTTCTGGAGCAACAGGAATTTGTGCGTGTGGGCGGGATTCACAACATTCACGTTGATGTCCGTATTATTTGCGCTACAAACAGGGATTTGGAACAGGCTATTCACCAGAAGGGCTTTCGCGATGATTTGTTTTATCGCTTGAATGAAATTTCCGTCTTTTTGCCGCCGCTGCGCGAACGGCCGGAAGATATCACTCTTTTGGTGGACCACTTTATCGAAAGATATTCCGCCACTTATAAAAAAGACTCGATTCAGCTATCACCGAGCACAGTTCAGCGGCTTTCGTCATTTTACTGGCCGGGAAACGTGCGCCAGTTGGAGAATATGATTAAGCAGGTAGTGGTGCGGGGTGATGAATCAATTGTCAATGATCTAATCTCTGCGGCCGGCAATCAGCCAATGCCGGCATCGACTTCCTCGAACTTTTCTCAAGGTACTACTGCGGTGGATTTTTCCGATTTGAAAAACAGCCATTCACTTAAAGAGAGAATCGGCCGCATTGTGGCCGTTGAAGAAAAAAAGCTCATAGGCGAAGTTCTGAACAAAACCAACTGGAACCGCCGCAAAGCCTCCAAGATGCTGGCAATCAGCTACCGTTCGCTGTTATATAAGATCAAAGAGTACAATCTTAATTCGGCAGAGTAATCGTTTCACTACGGGGCAGACGAGGGCGTCTGCCGCGCACAAACCACTGGGCACTTCGCAAGAGACCCCTCCCCTGGCCCCTCCCCCGAAGGGAGAGGGGAAAGAAATCTGTGTCTGTCAGGTGAGGACGCCTGACAGCACAGTCAGTCAGACGATGGCGACTGCCGCGCACGGGAATAGAGCAACAAGTTCCCGTATCAAACAATACCTTGACTTCATTCTTCATATTTGTTAGCATTTAAGCACGGACAACAGTTTTTAGGCTACTCGCATTACCCGCAACGGGAGGCCTCTAATGTTACATCTCTTTTTCACTTTTCGGGCCGCCAGACCCAGGCAAGATTTTTTCGCCAACTTACTTAAGGTCGTCGTTTTTGGACTGCTTTTATTGACTCTTACTCCGGTGGTTTTTTCACAGGACCCGGGAATTCCTGATACAGTTCGGATTGAAGTTGACTCCCTAATCGTTGGAAGATCCATTCCTGTCACAGTCACGGTCGTTAACGACGAAGTGGTTGATTTAATTAGTCTTGGATTCATCTTTACAACTATTGACAGCGGCTTCGCAAAGTTTGATTCTGTAACTTTTATTAACCGAATGGCGGACCCTTCGGTCTTAAATGTCAGATGGGTTATTCCAAAAAGCTGCGAAGGTGTCCCGCCCGATAGTTTACTGATTTCATGTTACCGCGTATTGGCCAATATTTTGGCGCCAGGGAATACTGCGATTGCAAGAGTCTATATGACTGGTCTTTCGATTGGGAATATGTCAATCGACAGCACTTACTTTCCTCCGGGTAGCCCGTTCATCTTTGCTATCCCAGACAATAGTTATTTTACCCCTCAGTATGTTTCAGAGGCGATTTCAATCGTAGAAGGTACTGCACCTCCTGTATTGACGATTAGTAACGCATCGCTTGTCGATGATGCCAATTCCAATTTTTTCTTTGATGTAGAAGCTGATTCGCCGGAAGGGTTTCCTGTCAATGTAAGTCTCGCCAGTTTTAGTGGCTACGACAACGCCGCCAACAGTCCGACTAATTCTCCATCTTTCAGTTATAATTCAACAGAGAACAATTATCATTTTTCATGGACCAGTTCGAACAATGACATTGGCATCTGGCGGGCGATCGTAACTGCTTGTGATTCGGTCGGTATTTGTGCTTCAAGCGAGATCATCATTCAAGTGGTGGAAAATGATAATTATGTAGTAAGTTTTCAAAACACCGTAAGCTCGGGCTTCAACTTTCCCACTGGCATTGGCTACGGCAATTTTGATGATGATATTTACCCTGAAATAGCGTCAACTGGATTAGGATACGTAGGAACAACTTTATTCTCCATATATGACAATGATGGAAACGGAACTTTTACTGAAGTATTTACACAAGCCGACCCACTACGTCATCGTCGCGGTCTCAAAGTAGGGTATTTTAATGCTGATGAACTGATCGATATTGTCCAGTTTTACCACGAAGGGAGCTTAGAGGGAAAAGGCATTCTGGCGTTTCCCGGAAATGGCAATAATTCTTTTTCTTCTCCGGTTGCTTCAGAATTGCCATTAGCCTGGTCTCTGTTCGCTTCAATTGGGAAGTATAATGACGATGAATATCTGGACTATGTAGTCGGTGGTCTTAATACTTTCCGCGTATTTTCCGGTTCGTCTACATTGCAATTTAGCTTGCTAAACGAAGTTAATGTTACTGATTCCATCATGACTCTGACTTCTGCCGATTTTAACGTCGACGGTTATGATGATATTGCAATCGGCTACCGGCAAGGACTGAAAATTTATTTAGGTGGGGATTCCGGTGAGTTTAACTTGGCTGCCACTTACTCTCAAATTTTTGGTTCAGTTAATATAGAAGTAACTAATCAAGGGGCGGATTTTAACGGTGATGATTATTTTGATTTATGCGTGGCCACACCGTCGGTCGGAAATGCTACCAGCGAATTGATGGTTTATTTGGGGAACGGCGACGGGACATTTCTGCAAAGAACCACCCGAGACGTTTACGGTCAGATTGTAGCCAATTCCCCCGGTGATTTTAACAATGACGGGTTGGTTGACATTGCCTTTCTTAATAGTTCTCGCAAGTATTTGGGCATTCTATTTGGCGACGGAGACGGCAATTTTACGAATGAATTGCGCTACAATATCCCAATTCTTGACCCGGCGAGACTAATTTGCACGGATGCGGATTTGGATGGTGATGTGGATGTAATAGTCAATGCTTCGAGAATACCTGACGGTTCATATCTTATACTTTATGAGAATCAGACCAATCCGGTTGGTTTTACATCAATGTCGATTGATTTTTCCGGAGAAGACAACGCGCAATTGGAATTGGTGTCGCCAAGTAATAAAGTGTTGAACAGGGTAGGCAATAGTATGCCTTCAGCTAATTATTATCGCCGAAATCTGAATCTCAATGACAAACTGGATGACTATGCCAATATGAATCTGGTTGAAAACGGGGATTATGTTTTGACGGCCCGGCCGGATCCGTCACAGCCGGCCGGTACTCCGTTTACATTGGAGTTTACGGCCGATGGGCTGCCATTCAGAATGGCGAAAAACGCCACGATGTCATCAACCGGCTATGATTTTGCTGCAACATTTGCCGGTGGTGAAATGCTGGCTCCGCGCTCGGGGAGCTTTGTCCATATTAATCCGCCGGTATTTGCATGGCCGAACAAAGCCAATATCGATTTTCAACTGGCGGCAGATTTGGATTTCAGCACCATCATAATTGATTCGACAATTGCCAGTTCCACTTTTCAACCGGCTGATGCTTTGCCCATTGCCGACACGACCACATTTTATTGGAGAATCAAACCGGCGGGGTCAGGCAATTACGGGTCAATTTATGCATTAAATCTGGTTCCGTCCTCGCCCAGCTGCGGGGATGTTGACGGCAATCCTGGACCGATTAATGTTCTTGATCTTAACTTTTTGGTTAATCGAATTTTCCGCGGCGGCGCGGCTCCGCCCAATTTTGAAAACGCCGACCTGGATAACGACGGCAAGATAAATATCATAGATTTGAATTTTCTGGTGAATTACATATTCAGAGGCGGCCAGCCGCCGACGTGTTAGTTACCATACTGGAATCTTTCCCTTGACGGAGGAAAGCCCAATCTCTAACTTATCGAGTAATACACCACACAAGTAGATACTCCAAGAATAGGAGCGGGCTGTCATGCGGGTTGTCAAAGCAGAATCCAAAACTTTGAGATTGTTTTCCAGATATTTTTTGCCAGTTATTTCAGTTCTGACATTTCACCTCACGGTAGGCCATTTACCGGCGCTGGCGCAGGATTCAGGTGAGCCGGACAGTGTAAAGCTTGTTCTTAACCCGGCGTCTTTAATAGGAACAAATCTGATGATTGTGGTTGAGTGCTCGGTGTTTGTGGATGTTGACTCCAATCAAGTCTTGCAATTTGCCTGGAAATGGGACAACGCCAGTCTGCAAATTGACAGCGCCAAGGCCGCACCACGATTTGATTCAATGGATATTGGGCCGTTCTTTTATCTGGGAGACGATCGGAACACTACCAATGACAGTCAGGTAGCAATTTGCAGCGGAGTTTGTTCATTCAATTGCTATCCGCCTGCCCCAGGGTGGAGACATCTGGCCACTTATTACATGCATTCACCCAGCTGGACTGCCGGCAGTTCTGTCAATATCGATACTGTTCAGCTATCCGGTTTCTACGCGCCGTCAACTGAATACATTTTCCTGCCGGTTGGCGGAACCCCATACGATCCGGTGTGGGGCGGCCCGATTAGTTTTGCCGGATGCTGCGTTGGAATCAGAGGTGATGTAAATTTGGATGGTTCTAACGCGGATGCTCTCGATCTGAACTATATGGTCAATTACATATTCAGAAACGGGCCGGTGTCACCTTGTCCCCAGGAGGCGGATGTCAATTCCGACGGGAATTCGGGGAATATTGTAGACTTGAATTACCTGGTTACATATATTTTCAGGACCGGTCCGGCACCGGGGGCGTGCGGTTAGAGTTAGGTGCCTTTGACCATTACAATTCTTTAGTTCTCGCACAGTGGCTGGAATCTTAATCTGCCTTTGGCTTGTTTTATACCAACAACTTAGCTTGAGCTACATCTTTTATTAAACATATGTTGACCGACTCCCGTCTGTAAGGTAGCTTTACGTTAGAAATTGAATTAATCTGTTTGTTCGGGGGTTTGTAATGAATTGCCAGACTCTGACACTAAAGTGTCAGAAAAATAGTTCAATCTTTTTTAATAAATTTGCAAAAGTTTTTTGCCTTCTTTCCGTTTTGCATCTATTGCCGGTGATTGTCTATTCACAGGATCCGGGAATAAGGGATTCAGTTAGAATAGAGAGTGATTCTTTAATAGTCGGCCAGTCGCGGCCAATCAGGTTGTACATCTGCAATGACGAGCCGATTTCTAATTTCATTATGCCTTTCAGGATTTTTTCAATTGACTCAGGATTTGCCATTTATGATTCCATAATATTTGTGGGACGAATGGCTGACCCGTCGGTTATGGAAGCCAGGATACCATATTTGCGAGAAATTGATGGCGTATCACCCGACAGTTTGCAGATTGGCGCCTTAAGAATTGCAGCGAATGATTTGCCTCCCGGGAATTCGATTATAGCGGAAGTTTATTTCACCGGCTTGAGGCGAGGCGTTATGAGTATTGACACTGCGGCTTTTCTATTGTGGGGTGGAAATCATCCTGGAAACCACCTCATATTTACAGCACGACAGAGTGATGGCACATATGGGTTGCTGTCACCCGAATTCTCCACTGAAAACATCAAAGTTGTTCAAGGCTCTTCATTGCCTACAATTACAGTGAGCTCTAATGCGCAAAATGGGGCGGCCGGACAACTAATCTCGTTTCAGACTCAAGCAAGTTCGCCTGCCGAGATACCGGTCAATTGTTCTTTAACTTCATTTGCCCAATATGACAATGATGCCATTACCCCAATTACAGTGCCCTCGTTTGACTACAATCCTACAGAAGAAGTTTATGAATTTGCATGGAACAGTACTGTCGCAGACGTGGGAATTTGGAAAGTTGTATTAACAGCCTGCGATTCTATTGGACAATGCGCAATCGGCGAAATTGTAATTCAAATAGTGGCGAATTCGGAGTTCATTCTTGAAATGTCCCAACTAGAGAGCCCCGGTTTTAATTTCCCGAGCTCCGTGAATTACGGGAATTTCGACAGTGACCCTTATCCGGAAATTGTGTCTACCGGATGGACGCATAATGTAACCGCACCTTTTGCACTTTATGATAACGATGGAGGCGGTGAATTCGCTGAAGTATTCTCAGACTGGGTGCCTAACCACCCCAGAAAAGGGTTGCAGATTGGATATATTGATGGAGATGCAAATCTAGATATCGTACAATTCATGACAAGCAATGATGAGAAGATTAGGATTTGCTTGGGAGATGGTCAAAACGGATTTTCCAGCATAATTTCCACTCCTTTACCGGTCAACGCTTGGGGACTCGTTGGCACTTTGGGAAATTATAATAATGACCAGCACCTTGATTATGCCATGGGCGGGAGAAACAACTTAAAGATTTACAAAGGGACTTCGAACTATATGTTCCAGTTGGAATTTGACGTCAATGTAGAAGATTCTATCATGTCACTCGTTTCGAAGGATTTTAATAATGACGGACATGATGACTTTATCGTCGGTCACAGAGGGGGAATTAAGGTGTACTTGGGATCCGCCTCCGCTCCGCCGACTTATTTGACATCCTATGAGCAGACGTTTGGTTCGCTAAATATCGATGTCACAAACGAGGGCTCGGATTTTAACGGTGACAACTATTTCGATTTATGTGTGGCAACGCCATCAATTGGCGACTCTAGTAGCGAGCTGATGGTTTATTTTGGAAATGGAGACGGGATATTCGAGCAGCGCATCGCTCGAACGGTATTAGGACAAATCGTGGCGAATACAACCGGTGACTTTAATAATGACGGGAAGATTGACATCGGATTCATAAACAGTTCGCATCATTATTTGAGTATTTTGTTCGGTGATGGCGACGGCAATTTCACCAATGAACTCCGGTATGAAGTTTCGAAAAATGACCCCGCTAAACTCTTATCCACCGACGTGGATCTTGATGGTGATGTTGATTTAATCGTCAATACTTCGAGATTTGACGCCGGCTCATCTTTGATACTGTATCGCAATGAAGTTAATCCACTCGGATTCTCCGCAAAGTCAGTTGAATTGGCGGGCGAAGACAATGCGCAATTGGAGTTGGTTTCGGCATCGGGTAAGGTCTTGAATCGGATTGCCAATTCCATGCCTTCTGCAAATTACTACCGCAGGAATCTGAACCTAAACGACAAGCTGGACGATTTTGCCAATTTGAGTCTCGTTGAAAACGGCGATTATGTGTTGACGGTTAGTCCTGACCCATCGCAGCCATTGGAGACTCCTTTTACAGTTGAGTTTACTATTGATGGAAAACTTTACAGACTGGCCAAAGACGCAGTCATGGCCACGGACCATTATGATTTTGGAGTCTGTTTGGCTCCGACTGTGAGCATTGTCCCGCGCCCCGGAAACTTCATCTACGCAAACCCGCCTCTGTTTACATGGCCGGATAAATCGGCAGTTGATTTTCAATTGGCAACAGATTTAGATTTTAATTCTATATTGATTGATACTACTATTTCAACGGCGCCATTTCAACCGGCTAATGCCTTGTCTATTTCTGATACAACTGCGTATTATTGGCGCATCAAGCCGGCCGGGTCGGTAGATTATGGTCCGATTTATGTATTCAATTTGATGCCCGCCAACCCGGCGTGTGGAGACGTGGATGGAATTGCCGGACCAATTAATTTCCTGGATTTAGTTTATATGGTAGACAATTTCTTCCGACGTGGAGCGACACCACCTGATATAGTGGCAGCTGACCTGGATAATGACGGCCGTTTGAGCGTACTGGATTTGAATCTGCTCGTTGGCTATTTGTTCAGAAGCGGTCTGCCGCCAGTCTGCGCCAGATAATGGATTTTACCAACCTAATACTTGTTCGAGGTTTTTGTTGAGCTTTTCGATACGCTCCTGGTAGTCTTCTTTTTTCTGTTTTTCGCGGTAGATGACTTCTTCCGGGGCGTTGGCCAGGAAGTCGGAGTTGGCCAGTTTTTTGGAAATCTTCTCCAATAAATCTTTCAGATTCCCCAAATCTTTCTCAAGCCGCTTTTTCTCCACTTCGACATCAATCAGTCCTTCGAGCGGCAAAAATATTTCGGCGCCGGAAATCACAGTCGAGGCCGACAAAGGGGGCTTTTTGATCTTCGTGCCGGTGTGAAGTTTGTTCACTTTTGCCAGTGACCTGAAATACTCCAGATGCTGTTCCAATAGTTTAGCCAGCCAGGCTTCTTTGACTTTGATGTATAGGTCCGATGTTTTTCCCGGGGGGACGTTTAATTCGGAGCGCATCGAGCGCACGGCCATCACCACCGCCTGGATTTGCTCGAGACTTTTTTCCAGTTTGTCGTCAATGTGGCGGCCATCGGTTTTGGGCCAGGGGCCAAACGAGATAGTGGTGTCACTCTCCTCATCCACTCCCAGCAATTCCAAATAGGTTTTTTCGGTGACGAAAGGAATAAACGGATGCATCAACTTCAAAATCTTATCGAGCACATATACGGCAACTTTGAGAGAGCCTTCACGAATCGGCTCCTGCGGCGTGTTGGGTTTAATCAGCTCGATATACCACGAGCAGTAATCATTCCATACAAAATTGTAAAGCGTTTTCGAGGCCGCCGACAGGCGGAAATCATCGAACGCTTTGTCCACCGCCTTAATGGTGCGTTCCAGCCGGGAGAGAATCCACTTGTCGAAGATTACCAGATCATTGTCGTCGATTTCATTTGGGGATCCCACAGCAAGCTGTGGGCGACCAGTTGCGGTGCTTTCACTTGGGGAACCCACAGCCCGCCCCAAGGCGGGTGGGCGACGAGATTCACTTCTCATCATGACAAAGCGCGACACCTGATGCAGCTTGTTCACAAAATTTCTGCCGGACTCGAAAGTTGTGCGTCCGATCCACGGGTCCTGACCATCGGGTGTGGCCAGTACCAGCGAAATGCGGGTGGCATCGGCGCCATATTTTTCAATCATCTCGAGCGGGTCAATGCCGTTGCCGAGTGATTTGGACATTTTGACACCGTTGGCGTCACGCACGGTGCCGTGGATATAAACATCAAAGAACGGCGCTTCGTCCATAAACTCATAGCCGGCCATGACCATGCGCGCCACCCACAGGAAGATTATTTCAGAGGCGGTGCAAAGCACTTTGGTCGGATAGAATTTTTTCAGATCCGGGGTTTTCTCCGGCCAGCCCAGTGTCGAGAACGGCCAGAGCCACGATGAAAACCAAGTGTCCAGTACATCTTCGTCCTGAACTAGTGATTTTGGATTGTATCCTTTACACTGCTCGGCTGTGGGACGGAGATAAGATACGAAACTCGTGCCGTCTTCGGCATACCAGACGGGAATGCGATGTCCCCACCATAGTTGACGGGAGATGCACCAGTCGCGGATGTTATCCATCCAGTGCAAATAAGTTTTTGACCAGTATTCGGGGTGGAAACGAATTTTGCCTGATTTGACGGCATTGGTGGCCGGTTCGGCCAGTTCTTTCATTTTCACGAACCATTGTTCGGATAAATAAGGTTCGACAATGCTGTGGCAGCGGTAACAGGTGCCAACCGAGTATTTATATTTCTCAACTTTTTCCAGATATCCTTTTTTGTCCAGTTCGGCCACCAGCTGCTCGCGGGCTTCGTAGCGGTCAAGCCCTTTGAACTTACCGGCATGCTCATTGAGAGAACCATCGGTATTGATGATGTTGATTTCTTCGAGTTCATGACGGCGGCCGATTTCAAAATCATTGGGGTCGTGCGCCGGAGTGACTTTCACTACACCGGTGCCAAATTCCGGGTCGACATAGCTGTCGGCAATGACTGTCAATTCTCTTTCTATAATTGGCAGGATGACCAGCTTGCTAATGTATTTAGTATAGCGGCTGTCTTTCGGTGAGACTGCCAGGGCGGTGTCGCCCAGCATAGTTTCCGGGCGGGTAGTAGCTACGGTCAGGAATTCATCTGAACCCTTTAACTTGTACTTGATGAAATAAAGTTTTCCGTCTATCTCTTCGTGCTCGACTTCGTCATCTGACAACGATGTTTGATCGGACGGGCACCAATTCACTATGCGATGCCCGCGGTAAATCCAGCCTTTGTCGTAAAGATATTTGAACACATGGGCCACCGCCTGCGACAGGCCTTCATCGAGTGTGAAGCGCGTGCGCTCCCAGTCACAGCTGTTGCCCAATTTTTTAAGCTGGCCGAGGATTATTTCTTTATTGCGATCGGCCCACTGGGAAGTTCGTTTGACAAACTTTTCCCGTCCCAACTCGCGGCGGGTGGCGCCTTCTTTGACCAATTGCTTTTCCACAATCACCTGTGTGGCAATGCCGGCGTGGTCGCAGCCGGGAATCCAGGCGGCCTCGTAGCCTTGCATTCGTTTACGGCGAATTAGAATATCCTGAATGGTATTGTTCAGGGCGTGGCCAAGGTGCAATATGTCAGTAACGTTGGGTGGCGGGATTACAATCGAGTACGGTTTTTTCTTGGAGTCGGCGTGGCCGTGGAAATAACCTTTTTTGAGCCAGTTGGCGTAAAGCCGGTCCTCAATTTCGGCAGGGGAATAGGCTTTTGATTTTTTGGTCTCCTGACCGTTTTGATTGCCATCAGGGGCATTATTGTTTACCATCTCTGAATCAAGTTCAGGACGAGTTTTTTCATGCATAGTATAAAAAATCCGCTTAAGGTGGACGTTAAAAGAACGCCAAGTATAGTTTTGTCCTCATTTAATGTCAAGACAGAGTCCTTTGTTCCGGCAGTTGTCAAACCCCACCCCCGGCCCCTCCCCAGAGTGGGAGAGAAGAGACCCCTCCCCCAGAGGGAGAGGGGAGGAAGATTGATTTCCGGATTCATTTCTATAGGTTATCGTCATGTCTGGTGATATCAAGAATAAAATCCTCGACTCCAAGACGCCCGCTTTTGAGAGGCTGATTTTGACAATGGCCTATCTTCGCTCCGAAAAAGGGTGTGCCTGGGACCGTAAACAGACCCATAAGAGTCTGATCCCTTACTTAATAGAGGAATCCTATGAACTAGTGGAAGCGATAGAATTCGAGAATCCGGAAAAAATCAAGGAAGAACTGGGTGATTTACTCTGTCAAATAGCTTTCCATGCCCAAATGGCCAGTGAGGCGGGGCAATTCCAAATTGAAGATTCACTTCAAGCCATCACAGAGAAGCTAATCGAGAGGCATCCTCATATCTTTAAGGAAGAAAAGGACTTAGAACCTGAAGAGGTCCGTCAGCAATGGGAAAAAATTAAACTCATAAAGCGTGATGGTGACAACAAATCGGCGATTTCCGGCCTGCCTTCGGGTATGCCGGCGCTTTTGATGGCCTTTCGCATTGGTGAAAAGGCCAGCGGAGTAGGATTTGACTGGAAAAACAGCACGGATGTCCTAGCCAAAATCGATGAGGAGGTGGCCGAGATAAAGAAAGAGGTCGCTTCAAAAGACAAAAATCGCCTTTCTGAAGAGGTTGGGGACCTTCTTTTTGCCATAGCGTCATTTGCAAGAAAGCAGGGAATAGACCCAGAAGCCGCTCTACGGCAAGCACTTAGGAAGTTTCAAAAGAGGTTCGAAAAAATGGAAAAAGAGGTGGACAGGCAGAGGAAAAAGCTATATAATCTCCGGCCAGATGAGTTGGACCGGCTGTGGGAGCTGGTCAAAAGGAAAGAAGGGAGTTAAACAGGGAAGAGTAGTTAATAAGTTCCTGGTATTCAAAATCCCCCCAGATTAGTAGTGCAATTGGCGGCTAAAAAATAGTGTTTTTTTAGTTGTCTTTAATTTTGAGGGTAGTTAGGTTTGCCCCTGTTTTTAATCCGCCACGGGCGGATGTAATGCAGGCGTGAATGCCAGACGTTAAAGGGAATTAAAAGATAGAACAAGGAAACAGTAAATTGAGGAGAAACAAGGAGTAAAGGAGGAAGGCCTATGACAGAAAGCCAGTAAGCGATTATCGAGTGAAATCGAAAATTGCTGAAGCTGACAGGCAATGCCGGTTGGCAGTTTTTTGTAAACGAATAACTCAAGAGGAATAAAATGAAGAAATTGATAATTTTAACTTTAGCACTAAGTTTGATCTTGGCCACTGCGGCGTTTGCCAGTCGAACCCGCGTGTTGACCATGGGCGACAATAACCGAATTCTGGTCGACGACAACAATATATGGTTGTTCCCGTCACGGATGAATGACTATCCGGCACTGGCCATCGGTGAATTTGAGTCTGGGAATGAATTCACCCGCTTTGGCGTGCATTGGCAATTTGGTGATACCGAACCCTGGGTATTGGCAACATATTTTGACAATAACTCCAATTTTAGCCCTTGGTTTGATTTTCCGATCGGTTTAGGCGTTCCCAGTCAGAATAACAGGATACACGCATTTTATGCGCGTAATATGGGTTCCAATAAGTTCGGCGCCAGACTTTCAGTCTATCATAGCAGTGAAAGATCAGAAGACACCGGTGTACCTGTAAATGATGAATCTTTCTCATACTACGAGGGTTCAGCCGGTCTAACCTCCAGCGACAACAGCTGGGATATTGCGGTCACCGCTGGTTTTGGAACCTGGACCGACAAGCTGGCCTTTGACTCGATACAAAGCGAACCGGATGGGTTAATTGATTTCGCGGCGGTGGGACGGTTGTTCTGGGAGGGCGGTACTAATCGCACATGGGTGCCGCATGCCGGCGTGGCCTACCACAAACAGGGTGAACAGTATTTCAACAACTCCACTGTTCTCGAAGAGAGTTTTGATTTTACGGAACTCATCGTTGACGTGGGAATCGGCCAGGTATATGCACCCAGCGCCAATGTCGAGGCCGTTTTGGATTTGGGTTTGGCTCTTGACAGGTTCAAGCTAGACTATTCTAACGTAGCGGCACCGGCCTCAAACTTTGAAGACAAGGAAACATTCACGGTTATTCCTTTCTTCAAACTGGGATTGGATGCAGAAGTATTCTCGTGGCTTGATGCCCGCTTTGGCGCCACCTCATTTTGGGTCAGGGAAAAAGATGAATTCACTCAAGGGGCGACAGTTGAGGAAGATTGGTTCAATTTTGCAGATAATGCAACCTTCCTCGGTTTTGGTTTCCACTGGGGGAATTTGCATGTGGATACCTATACTGATCCTGAACTTTTCCTTGATGGATTTGATTTCATTTCTGGCCGAGACGGCGAGGCAGATATGAACTTCCAGATCAGCGCTGTTTATGATTTGATGTAATTTGTGGAAACGGGCAGACGAGGGCGTCTGCCGCGCACGATTGATAAAATCTCTCCGCGAAAGCGGGGGGATTTTTTTTGTCGGGCCTAACCCCCCAGCCCCCTTCCCTAAAAGGGAAGGGGGAGGAAGCATATTTTATGAGCTGTCAGGTGGGGACACCTGACAGCTCAGAGTACAGACGGGCAGGCGGGGGAGTCCTGCCGCGCACAAAACCTACCCGACGCTTACTCGCTGTCGCTTGTTAGCTTTGGGAGGGGTACCGAAGGTTAGGTGATACGAGTCACTGGCTGGATTCCCCGCCGCGGCGGGGAAGGACGAACTCTGGTGAGTTTGTTATAGGCTGGATTCCCGACTTCTCGGGAATGACACGCTTTGGAAAGCGTGTCAACGGCAGATGAGGATCCGCCACGGGCGGACCGCGCACAACAAGAGAGATTGCCACATCCCGATAAGAATCGGGATTCGCAATGACGAATTCTGGCTGTTCGACATGAGGACAGACTAGGGCGTCTGCCGCGCACTAGCAAAGCCACCCTTCGACAGGCTCAGGATGGCTTTGCTTTGAATATCGGTGATATTGGGGAAGGGATGAATACAGATTTTAGATCAGCGAAAAGAAGTTGTCGAGGAGTTTGAAAGAGAGTCTGCGCATTTGCTCGGCATTGCTTACATATGAAGCGAGAACTTCTTCTTTGTCTTTACCTTCGCCGGCCAGTTCTTCGGCATAGGTGTCACACCAGAGGGGAATCTGGTTGCTATCGGCTTCCAAATGGAATTGGATTCCCACCGCACACGAAGTATTTTTTGATCCCACAGCCCGCCCAAAGGCGGGTGGGCGACCTCTCCAATGGAAAGCCTGATTGGTGCAGTCATCGGATTCGGCCAGATTAGTTGCTCCGGGTGGGATTTCAAAAGTATCGCCGTGCCATTGGAAGACCGGGAAGAAATTTTCAAAGCCTTTGAACAGAGGGTCTTTGATGCCGCTGGCAGTCAGCTTGATGTCACCGGTGCCGATTTCTTTCTTGGGGTTGGCATAAACTTTGGCGCCGAGAGCCAAAGCCAGCATTTGTCCGCCGAAGCAGACTCCCAAATAGGGTTTTTTCTGATTGATGGCCTGATTGGTAAAATCGAAGAGCCCTGTCAAAAAGTTGTGCTGTTTGTAAGTGGTGACGGAAAGGGGGCAGCCCAGATTAATTACAGCGCTGACATCGATTAAGTCTGGAAGCTGCTGATTCCGATACGAATGAGTCTCCGTAAATGGGATATTTTTTTCATTTAGATACTCTTTGATGTTGCCGGCCGATTCAACTTCGCAGTTCTGGATAATCGCAACCGGCTTCATCGAGAGCTATCAGGGGAGGAGTTCCCGGGCGAACTGCGGCAGAGCGAAGGAGCCGCGATGGACCTCGGCATTATAATAGCGGGTCTTGCTTTTGTGGTTATTGGCTTCCAGTTCTCTGAAGTCATCCAGCGGGTCATGTTTTTTACTGCAAAAAGCAAAAGACCACATAGCTGACGGATAAATGGGCATGTGGCAGGTGTACATTTTTACAATGGGGAAGATGTCAAAGAGATTTTTGTACATTTGCTTGACGGTCTTCTTGTTGAAAAATGGTGACTCCGACTGTGCTACCATTATGCCGTCTTCTTTTAAGCACTCATAGACCTTTTTATGAAACTTCTTCTGAAATAAGTCGGCAGCCGGACCAACCGGGTCGGACAAATCCAGCAAGATTATATCGAATTTCTCATCAGTTTCTTCGATAAACTTCTTGCCGTCATCAAATACCAGATTGGCGCGTTTATCAGTGGCGCCCTTTGTCAAATGGGGGAAATGCCTCTTGGAGACTTCCACCACCTTTTCGTCGATTTCGCACATGGTGCAGCGTTTGACTTCGGGGTGCGAAAGGACTTCAGTCAGACAGCCGCAGTCGCCGCCGCCAATAATTAGCACTTCCTTGGGACTCGGGTGAGTAAAAAGCGGTACATGGGCCAGCATTTCATTGTAAGCATTGTTATCATTGTCGCAAACCATCAGCGAACCGTACAAGACCAGGAGTTTGCCAAAATCATGGTTGTGGATGACATCGATGCGTTGGAATGGGGAATTCAATGTTTCGACCAAGCGGTCGATTTTCAGGGTCAGTCCCGAATGGCCATCATGAAGTTCGCTGTACCAGACGTTCCATAAATCAGCCATTCCTTCTTCTGTTATATAAAGGTCTTCCAATTTTTTACTCATAAGCTCCAATTTTAATCGATTAGTACGTAATCGGGTCGTTTAAGGGCGTTGAAGTTGGAACCGGAGACAGAGCAGTAGGCGCCGGTGGCAGCAAACAATATACGGTCGTTAAGGTCATGTTCCGGAATCATCAGGCCGTCGTACATGACGTCAAAGGAGTCACAGGTCGGTCCGGCGAGCACGGACAGACGATTGCGACCAACTCTTTCCGTTAGGACCGGATAAGTGCAATGGTCATATAATTGACCTGAAAAAGTGGAATAGAGGCCGTCATCAAGATAATACCAAATTCTATCATCTCTGACAGCTTTGCCTATAACCGAACAGGCTAAAGTGGCGGCATTGCCTACAATATAACGTCCCGGCTCACAGATTATTTTGATGTCCGGGCGGATTTGCTTTTCCAGCGCCGCATTGATCGGCTTGCAAAAGTCTTCGATAGCCGGTACCGGCTCAACATAGTCAATGGGGAAACCGCCGCCGATGTCCAGCATGCGGGTTTTGAGACCCTGACCCTCCAGGTTATTGATCAATCTGTGGGCGGTGCGGATGGCCTTGACGTAGTTTTCGGCGTAAATGCACTGGGAACCGATATGGAAGCAGAGGCCGTAAAACTCGTGGCCGGTTTCGCGGATTTGCTCGGCTAGAGGCAAGACTTCCCGAGTGGTGCAGCCATATTTGTACTGGAGATTGACAACCGCATTAGTGTGAGTATGGATTCGGAACCGGACCAGCACCTTGAGTTTTTTGTCAGAATAGCGAGAAAGCTTTTTTACTTCCTCGAAATTATCAACGACAAACAGTTCCAAGCCGGCTTCGACCGCCCCATCAAACTCGTCGATGGATTTTATCGGATGAGAATGAATCAAGCTGGCCGGGTTTAAACCGGTTTTGAGCACCTGCATGATTTCGCCAAGGGAACAGACGTCAAAATTACCCCGATGGCGATAGATTTCGTCTATCACGGCCGGATGGTTATTGGGTTTAACGGCGTAGTGGATTTTGACTCGGGGGAGAGCCGCTTTGAGTTTTTCATAATTGCGGCCGACTTCGTTAATGGAGAGTGCCAGAAACGGCGTTTTGACTTCGGTCATATTAAAGACCTTGTCGCAGAGTACGCCACCCTGTTCCGGCACAGCCACAGAGCTGCTGTGCATAGCTACTTTTGTAGATTGCATTTCTATTTTCCCCTCTTATCTGACTGTTATGGGCTTGTTAAATTTGGAAGCGAGCGGTTTATGGATTAGCACTTCGTCCGCTTCCGATGGGATGCCGCGGTCCAGTTCGCTCAACTGGCTGGTTTTGGACCCCAGCATCTTTTTCATGTAGTTGTAGGCCTTGTAGGGATCAACCGAATCGCCGCAGGTAAAGAAGTCCACAGCGGCATAGTTGTACTCCGGCCAGGTATGGATTGACAAATGGGATTCGGCAATCACAACAACTCCGGATACTCCCTGCGGATTGTATTTATGAAAAATCGAGTCAATAATAGTCGCGCCCGATTTTCGGACAGCCTCGTTCATACAATCCTCAATAAAATCAACATCAGCCAGTTTCTGGCTGTCACAGTCGGCAAACTCAGCGATCAGATGTCGTCCGAGTTTTTTCATTTTGCGGTTCCTCCTTAGAGTCCTGTGGGCGTTAACAACCGACAAATTACGGGAACGAGATTTCTTTCTGAATTACTACCCAACTCGTCTCCCGCTTTAGCACTAAAGTTAGTTTTGATATTCAAAGCATATCTACTTTTGGTCATTCTTCTTTTTCCTTCTGCCTGATTCTAATTCACAGTTGAAGTATTAAATCTTATCGGGTGAATAGCGGCATTTAAGAATAATTCAGCCGAAAATTCTCGGAGCAGAACTGTTTTGGAACAGGAAGACATATGTATAGAAGTTGGACATTGAGTTCTGATTTTTCCCGACGAGCGGCCTAAAACAGCGACTGGGGCGCTGACTTGGCGGCGATTTTGGAAACTTGAGATTTTTTGGGATGGGTCATTCTGAATTTGAGATAAATCGGCCTTTGGTATTCCGGCTCTTCCGGCCGCCAGATGTCGAAAACTCTCCGACATCGGCGCGAGTGCCTTTTTGGCGGCTCCGCCAGCTAACGACAACTCAGTAGGGAACCCTTACAGAAGCTTTTGGTTGAGCAACAATTCATTTTCATATTCTCCAAAGGTGAGTTCGCTTGTGCGAACCCTGTCCAATTTCGGGTTAAGATATTGTTTTCAATTTCCACGTCAAGCATTTCTTGATGTTAAACGAAAATATTTTCGAAAAGTTCAGTTCAAGCAGTCCTAGAGGAAAGATTTCAAAAAAAGTTTTTCGCCGAGTCGCGACAAAAGTTGTCCACAAATTTGGTCGACAGGTTCTCGGCGACTTTCGAGACTTGCTTGAGCCGACAAAAGAGTTAAATTAGCCGGCAATGTTTGCTCTGCTAGAGAAGGAGTCGTGTCATAGAGAAGTTTGATATAGTCATCATCGGCGGCGGGCCGGGCGGATACACCGCCGGCATCAGAGCTGCCATGAAAGGCGCCAAAGTTGCCGTGGCCGAGTTCGACAAACTGGGCGGAGTCTGCCTCAATCGCGGCTGCATACCTTCCAAGGCTCTCATTGCCTCGTCAACTCAATACCAGAAAATGAAAG
>Ga0184627_10000061_pt1 | contig 57301 bp, 39 predicted proteins | sample PLM3_127_b1_FD_133150 | JGI IMG/M metagenome (GOLD analysis project Ga0184627, IMG submission 133150) | Groundwater sediment microbial communities from an aquifer in East River, Colorado, USA - PLM3_127_b1 | ecosystem: Environmental > Terrestrial > Soil > Riparian zone | place: USA: East River... | reverse complement strand
TCCACCGGAAGATCCGCTGCCTCCCGGAAAGGGGTCGGACAGCACCGCCGCCGCGGCGGCGGGCGGCCGGGTGTTTTACAACAACGACATCTGGATGTGCGCTTCGGCCACCAACGGACGAAACTGGGATGCCAAGTTCAATGTGACAAAAACCAACCATCCCGGCTGTGACGGAACAACCGTTCCCTGCGAACACGAGTTTTACATTTCCGCGGCGGAAGTGGCCGATTCGGTCATTTACGTAGTTGCCCAAGTTAACAAATTTCCCGGCTTCCAATCTATCGGTGACCCTGGGCCGGACACCCGTCTTTCCGACGAGTGGCGGCTGTATTTGGTGCCGGCCCGGCGAATCTGTCATTGCTCCGGCTGTGACTTTCGAGTTACGAGCAATGATAATTTAGGCGCCCTGCAGGTTATTCCGGGAAGTCTGAAAAATGTCAATTTAAGCTATATCAACTCCGGCCTGACCGATTTGCGGCTGGACTCGATAGTCTTTACCGGAAACCTGAACGATGGGTATCTGGTAACCAGCCGCACGGGGGGAACGAACATAGGAGACCCGATTCCCCAGTTAACCAGCGCGCCGCTGACGATTACCTTCAACGCCGCCGGGGTGGGCATTTCCCAAACCGGCTTGCGCAGCGGGCAGATTAAAGTCTGGACCCACAGCGACTCGACAACTCCGGGAGTCCCGCCGGTCGCCCTCTGTCAAATAGGTACCAACGTTTACGTGGTTCCCAGTCTTTGTTTGAATTCCGCCGATACCGTTCATTCGGCAGCGAATTTCACGGAAATTTGGTCGCACAGCGTGGAAGTTTTTGCCAATTCACTGAACGGGATGTTCTACTTTGCCACCGGCGAGAATTTTATCTTCGACGGCGGCGTGGCAATTGTCAATCCAGCTTTGGCCGGCCCGCCCGGCCATCCCCGGGGATTGCGCAATTATTTTGATGACCAGTTTTTGCGCTGCCTGACCGCGATTACGGTGGATTCTATTCCCGATCCAACCGATTCTTTGAAGTCCTATGCGATTTTTGCCAAGACGCTCTCCACGGGCCGGCTTGACTCCACGATTATCTGGGAAACGATTTGGGAGCAGTCTACCAACCCGGTTTATTCCGACTTTTTGGCCAAGACGGTTCGAGTGGTGAATATCTCCGGCGCCGATATTCCCGACGTGATTCTGGGCGTCGCTAATGATATCGACGTTCCCACCGAGGGATGCCCGTATAACGGCCCCCGCAACTTATCATTTGATACTTCCTTTGCGGCCACTTCTGACGGGAAAACCTACACTATGCTGGTTTCTTCCGGCATCTTAGACCCGTTTTCGGACACCCTCCCGCCGGTCGGCTGCACACCTAACGATAAGTATTTTGGCGCAATTACCATTCCAAATGGCAACGCTTCCGCCTCACCGGTAAGCCCACGGGGAGCAGTCGCCTTTAGAAACCGCTCTTTTTTGCCTGCAAATTCCTGGCAGGATTCCCAGTTTGTTAACCGGATGGATGTCATCGGTTATCACCCTACTCGCAATCTGGCCGATACAGGTCTAACGGGAATGGGGCCCGAATATTATCCGCCCAACCCCTGTCCCAATGTCGGCTCAGCCGATATCGGTTTTGTCATTGGCGCAAAGAAAGTGACCTTGCCCAAAAACGACATCGTTGGCAAATTAGCCACTCGTTACGGACTGCAAGGTTTGGCCGCCGGTTTTGACACGTTGACTTTGGAAGGGCCTTCCGAATCTTTTACCGTTCTTTTTGTGGCCGGGTTAAGCGGCTTGGCCGATTTTATGGCAAACTGCGACGCGGCGGTTTCCTGGTATAACCTGAATGCCAACCGGCAAGTTGGAGGCGAAATCGGCCCTTTTCACCGGGGAGATTTGAATAACGACGGGATTTTGACTTCAGCGGATGTGGTGAAGCTCTTGAATAAAGTTTTTCTTGGCGAGCCCATCATCACCTCGGATTGCGCCGCCGACCTGAACTTTGATAATATCCTGACAGCCGCCGACGTGGTCAGCGAACTCCACTATGTTTTTATAGGAACGCTGCCAACTCCGGCTTACCCGCCGATGCCAAAACTTATGGATTGTTTCACGCTTTAAGCTAAAGATTCCAAACAAAAAAGCCCCCCGCACTCGCAGGGGACTTTTTCTTTTAGGCAAAATTTAGAAAAATATCTGCAGCCACTCTTTCATAAACTCAATCCGCCCGATGAGCAAAGAAAGCCGGGCCATAACCGTGTAGCCAAAGGTGGCGCCAAAGCCAATCATCAAAAACCAGATGCCCACCTGCGCCGTGGCGCCAAAGTAACCTTTGTGCTCCTTGGAAAAGAAAAAGTAAGCCAGGCCGGAAAGAGAGCCGATGATAATCAAGAGATTATTGAACGCCGCCTGGCCGGCAACTGAAAAGAAGGGTAAAGGAAAAGCGCCGAAGGAGAGGACATTTCCTTTCAACTGTTCGTACATATAGGTTTGAACGGACAGCGGAATTAAAACGCCGGCCGAAATTCCCAGAATGGCGGCCATTGACCAGCGCGAAAGCAAAGCCGCCTTGCCGCCTATCAAACGCAGGAGCATAAAAACGCTGAAAACCAAAGAAACCAGAACAAAAATGGTAAGTTCGGCGGAGAGTCCCTTCCCGGAAACCAAAGACCAGGCCGGATCCAGCCAGAGCGGCTTGAAGGTGTCGCGGAAAAGCAGAATCACCCAGTAGCCGTTGGAAACGCCGACCACGATATGCTCGGCGATTTTGTAAAACGGATTGTCCTTGTACAAAAAGGAAAAGATGCAAAGGGACAAAAAAGCGGCCAAGGTCGTCCAGACGGCGGTAACCAGGGAAATCTCCGGCATCCTACTTTTTCCCCCACGTGGCAAAGTAGGCGACGTTCCCCAAAATCACGAAAAAGATGATGACCAGATGGGCGAAGTTCTGGATGTCCATCCTTGCTGTCGCCCGGTTGTACTTTTTCCCTTCCAAACCGACCAGCTGCTCCATCTCCGCCGCCCCCTTCATCCCGCCGACCAAAGCGAACAGCTGTCCCGATTGCAGATAGGTGTAGTAATCGGTCGCCATAACCGCCGTGACCCCCAATCCCAGGGGGATGTTGTAGCGTCCGTGGGCGGAGCGAATCCAGTAGTCGGCGCCGGAGGTGGCGTTGATGGAAATGATCATTTTGGTGTCGGAGTAGTTTTTCAAATTCCGCATCATCGGCAAAGTATCCACCAAGTTTCCATAGTAGTCCTTGGGGAACGACTTGCGGAAATCTTCCCCCATATTCAAAATAACCGTCTCGGGATACGGCTTGTATCCCAAATAGACGTAATCCACTCCGTATTTTTGGTTATACTCCTTGGCAATCAACGTTAAATCCTGCTCCGCCTGGGCCGGGCCCAGCTGGAACAGGCAGACCGCCACTATTTTTATCCCCTTGGAAAAACATTGCCGCAAAAAAGCGTGGCACATCGGCTGCAGCTCCGGGATGGTGCCCGGGTCGTACTCGGGAGCAAAAAAGACCACGTCCCCCGGCTTCAACCGCTCCACGGAATCGTAAAGCACTTTTACTTCCGGCGTGACTTTGATGGGCAGCCCGATATAGAAGAAAAAGGGAAGGATGATGGCAACGCCGACCGCCAGAAAAATCCAGCGCCGGTCGATTTGGCGCATTTTTTCAAAGAAGCCCATTAGCGCCCTCCTCCCAGCCAGGCCCGTTCGATTCCCAGAACCATTTTAAGCGAAAGGGACAAAATTCCCATGCCGACGCCGACGATGATGGCCCGCTTGGCGCCGGCGTTCGGCACCGCCATAATCCAGTCGGCCAATTCGGCAATCCAATCGCCAAAAATTGCCGGCCCGATAGGTACGCGGCCCAGCATTACGATAATGGCGGTCAAAAGCAATAGGGTGGCGATGATACTCCGCGCCCGGAAGGCCCGGTAGGCGGCCGAAGCGATGAAAAAGGCCAAAAGCGCAAACATTGTCGATTGCACCGGGTTAAGAACGTAGTTGTACATGTTTAAGAAAAACGACCCTTCTTCGTTTCCCCCGTGTCCGAGAAAGCTTCCCAGATTCAGGCTCTTTGGCAGAAAACCGGACGAGGCCATCAAAACGAAGAACACTATTAAAAAGTAACTGTAGCCAAACCCCGGTTGTTTTTTGCCGATTTTGGCTAAGTGAATGGAAAGAATGGATACAATCCCTAAAACCAAAGCCACCGCCCCGACCACCTGCACGGTTTTGTTCAAATTGGTGTAGATAAGACTGGGTATTTCATGCGGCACAAAAAACTGCACCGCCATAAAAACGCCGGTGACCAGCATAATCGCTAAAGGAATTTCTTTTCTCATTCCGCCAAGAGCACTTTCTTCAGCATTTCAAAAAACCCGATTTTATGTTCCAGCAAAGCGGATACCACACCCAAAAGGGAAAGGGAGGCGAAAACCACCTTCCCCCAGTCCTGCCCTTTGATGGAGCCAATCTGCTCCGGCTCCTTGGACAAATAGGCCGAAGCGGCGTACATCTCCTCGCCTATTAAGGTGAAATCGCAGGCGACGATGAAAAAGGACATCTGAATCAACTGGTCGGTTCCGGCAATCTGAATCGAGCCGGCCTGAAACCCGGTCTCCGCTAACATTAGCGATTCGGCATAAAACTGACCGATGTAGAAATTGGTCGCCGGCTTTTCCCGCAGCATTATTCCGTTTACCGCCGCCATATAGGGGAACTGGTCCTGGGTGACGAAGAAAACGTCCTTCTCGTTATAGGCTTCCGGCCGGCCGGCGTTTAGATACGCTCCTTTGACCACGTCCTGACAGATGCTGAAAACAATCGGGTCGTAGCAGGGAACGATGAGCCTGCTTTGGTATTGGGCTACTTTCTGTGCCACCCGACCCAAAACCGAAAAAGCGGCGATGGTGGCCGCCTGGGCGGCATCCCCCAGACCGCAAATGTAAAGAATCGGTTTTCCCATCTCGGTTGCCCGGCCGATTCCTTCGTCAATGGCGTTGATTCCGGCGATGGGGCGTATGTACAACTCTTCTTTTCCCGCCTTGCGGATGTTGTACAGGATAAAACCGACGAGCATCACCATTCCGACGAAAATCCAGATGTAATTCGGCTGGGTGTTCCACCACTGACCGGTTGGTGTCGCCGGCCCGGCCACTTCCGATTCGGAAAAGCTGCTGTCGGCGGCATAAGCGCGAACTTTGAAGTAATACGATTGGTCATTCTTCAACCCATCTTTGGCCGTAGCCCCGCTTGCGCCGGCGTCAGCCTTTCCCACCGCCACAAAAGGAGAATCGGACGAAAGCGCAACCAAAAGCTGGTAGCCGATGACCGGGTTTTCCGCTCGCTGTTCATCCGGCGAAGCCGTCCAGCTTAAATCCACCTGCGCCCCTTTGTCGCTGGGAGTGTCTTTGGCTGTTAAGTTAGTAACTGGAGCGGGAGGAGTCTGAGCCGATACGAAAGAAAAAGAGATCAAAAAAAACGTGGAGAGCAGAGCTGCCAAAAATAGTTTTCGCATCAGCCGAGCAAATGTAACCAATCTCTAAGCAAAAAGTCAAGTCGCCCGATTAACAAAGACATACGCGACATCACCGTCAGCCCAAAAGCCGCGCCGAAGGTTACCATCAAAAACCAGATGCCAACCTTTGCCGTTCCGCCAAAAACCCCTTTATGTTCCTTGGAGAAAAAGAAATAAACCACGCCGGTCAATATTCCGGCAACCATAACAATGTTAGTGAGCGAATGGCCCACCGAAGCAGCCATATTCAGGCTGCCGTCGATATACTGCGGGTCCCACAAAGGCAGAATAGACTTCTGAATCTGGGCCATTATGTTGGTCTGCAGCTCGCCGATGAGACGCAGTCCGGCCGTGGAGCCGATGACAAAGGCCAGAGGCCAGCGGGCAATCCAGCCGATTTTCGGCACCAGCCGCAAAAGCATCATTACTCCCAAAACCGCGGCAATAAGATTGAACCATTGCGGGGAGGCCAAACTGCCGGTTTCCCGATAGTATGCCAGGGCCGAATCGGACAATTCCCCCGTTATTCCAATTTTGTCGGTCAACTGCGGCAAAAGACTCTGGTAGAAAATCGAAACAAAATAGTATCCCGCGGAAACGCCGATGAAAATCGACTCGCACAGCTTGTAAACCGGGTTGTCTTTGTAAACGAAAGACATTATCCCCAAAGTCAAAAAACCGGCAATCGTCAAGGAGACCATATCCGGCACCTACTTTTTCCTCCGGGAAGCAAAGTAGGCGATGTTTCCCAAAATCACGAAAAGAATGACGACAAGATGGGATACCGATTGCGCCCCCATAAAGGAAACTCCCTTGCCCGGCTTCCCCACCACGGTTTCATACTCCGCCGCCCCCTTCATCCCGGCCAAAAGCCCCTTCAGCTGTCCGCTGCGCACATAGGGGTAATTTTCCGGCGCCTGCACCGCCGTGTTGCCGGCTATCATCTTCGAGCCGGAACGGTCCACGCAAAACTGCACCCATTCCCGCGTCCCCGGAAAGCCGGAAGAGAAATTGATGATGAAATCAAAATTCTTGTAATTTTTAACCCCTTGCATAATCGGCAGGGAGAGGGTGGCGTTCCCTTTGTAATCGGAGGGAAAAGTGCTCGGGAGGTCGGAGTTCATTTTCTGGATAACGACCTCGTCACCGGCCATAAACCCTAAATTGGCGTAATTTTCCCCATACTCCAACTTCAAATCCTTAAACTGCGGGTCCCGCAGAGCGACGGCCAGCGCTTTTTCCGCCTGTTGCGGCCCCTGCGGCCAAAGGGCAATGACCACCAGCTTGCAGTTTTTGGTCAAGAGCTGCTTGAAGGTCGCTTCCGCCATCGGCTGCAACTCCGGAGAGGAGGGGGGGTCGAAATCGAAGGACAAAAGCACCTTTGACCCGGCCGGCAGGTTTTCAATCGCCTCAAAATAAGCTCTTCCCTCGGGAGAAACCGCTATCGGCTGGCGAATGGTAAAAAATAGCGGGATAGCCAGCGCTAAAAATATGAAAGCGAAGATGATTCGCCGATCAAGTTGGGCTAACCTTTCCCAGAAATCCTGGCCGGTGCGGGGAGTCGGGGTCTCGGGCAGGCTCATCCTTCCCCTCCCAAATGCGAGCGCTCCACCCCTAAAATCAGCCGCAGCGAAGTGGAAATGATTCCCAAAGCAATCCCGATTTGAATTGCCCGCTGCCCGGCGACCTGGGGATAATTCTTAATCCAATCGGCGATGTCGGAAACTTGCCAGCCCTGCGGCAGCCAACTGAAAAGGGCGTTGCCGACCGGAACGCTGCCCAGCATCACGATAAATCCGGCCAAAAGCAGCAAGGTGGCCTGAAAGCTGCGCGCCCGAAAGGCGCGGAAAGCGGCCGAGGCGATGAAAAAAGCCAAAGTGGCGAACATCGTGGAGGAAAGCGGCGTGTACACGTAGGTGTAAAACCAGTCGAAGGATGTCCCCGGATATTGAAACTTGCGGGCATGCTCGATAAAGCTGTCGCCGGGCGTCCGGGTTTCCCAGAAAGGAAAGAAAAATCCGGCAATCGAAATAGCTAAAAATGAAGCGATGACGATAGCCGCAAACCCCCACCCTTTATCCTTTTTGTAAATCTTTTCCCCCGAAATTTTAAGCAGGTTCAAAATCCCCAGCCAGATGGCAAAAGCCTTGATAACCTGAATCCAGGAGGAAGCCGTGTTTTCCATCGAGGCGAACGGCTCGTGGGGGATGAAAAAGCGGATGACAAACAGAAACCCGACAAAGCTGGTTATTATAAGGGGAATCTCGCGCCGCATTACCGTACCAAAAAGGCTTTAATGTAAGCTGCCGTCCACTCGCCGGAAAACCAGCCCATCGCCTTCAGCGTGGCTAAAGCGGCCCCCAACGAAATCGCCGTCAGAATGAAAACTTTCCCCACATCCTGCCCTTTTAAGGAGCCCAAAAGCCGCGGCTCCTTGGAAAGATAGGCCGAAGCGGCAAAAAGCTCTTCCCCGATCAAGGTGTAATCGCAGGCCACCACGAAGAAGGGTAATTGCGCCGGCTGGGCGGTACCGGCAATCTGAATCGCTCCGATGGAATTGCCGGTCTCGGCAAATATGAGCGCTTCGGCAAAAAATGCCCCCTGATAAAATACGGCCGCCGGTTTGTCCCGCAGCATCATCCCATCCACGGCGGCGGCAAAGCCGAATTGGTCTTCGGTAATGTAGTAAATATCGTCCTCCCGGTAGGCCTCCGGCCGCCCTGCTTTTAAAAACGCCTCCTTGACCACTTCCCGGCAGCTCACCATCACCATCGAACGCACGTTGGGCACTTCCAGGCGGGTCTCGTATTCCGCCGCCAATTTGGCCACCCGGCCCAAAAGCAAAACGGCCGCAATGGTCTGAACGTTGTCCATATCCTGCCGGCCGGGAATGAAAATGATTTTCTTTCCCATTTCGGTCGCCCGGCCGACGGCGTTGTCCACTTCCTCCAACCCGGCTATTTTGCGGATGTAAAGCTCCTTGCCCGTGCTGGCTTTGTAGATGAAATACAAAATCGCGGTCACTAAAATCAACACCGCCAAAAAGGCATTGCTGCGGTCGCTGTTGAACCATTGCGCTTTGGCCTGCGCCGGCCCGCCCGTTTCCGATTCGGCGAATACGCCCAAGGCTCCCAGCGTCCGCACCTTGTAATAGTAGTCTGTGCCGTTTTTGGCAACGTGGTCGGTGAAAAGCGTATCCCCTTTGGCGGCGGTACCGACCGCCTCAAACGGGCCCTGCGCTGAAACCGAGCGGAAAATCTGATAACCAATCACGGCCTTGTCTCCCTTTATATCCGAAGCTGAAAGCTGCCAAAGAGCTAAAATGCTTTTCCCGGCGTCGTTCGGTGCATCCTTGGCGCGAACGGCGGTGGGCGGTAAAAGCGTCTGCCCGACAGCCGCAGGGACAGCGGCAAACAAAGCCAGACCGAACAAAAAAAGCGCGAACTTGCTTTTCATATCAAAAAAGAAAAGCCACCCAAGAAGGTGGCGAACTTTCTTATCATCTTTTTTTGCAACCCGCTATTATCAATAGCATTTAGCTTTTAATTATACTCCTTTTTTGTGCGCGATAATTCATACCTGCCCAAAATATCTCCGTCATTAAAAACTGTCAAGCAGAATCGAACCGTTTAGCCCTCTATCATCTCCACGTTGGCGCGGGGCACGGTCGCTCGGGAGCGGTCATAAAACTCCACCACCAAAATTCGCTCGGAAGACTTGGAAAAATGGGCGGCTTATCCTTTTTCAGCTTCACTTGATGATAACAATCTTGCCTACGTAAGTTCCCTCTCTGACGTACGCCCCGGTCGGCTGCACGGTGAAAAGATACAAACCGGCCGCCACCGGTTCGAAATTGCGCGAAAGCAAATCCCATTGTTCAAAACCGGCATCCGAGGCGGCCGGCTCCTTGGAATGTTTAATCTCTTGCACCAAATCGCCGTCTAGGGTGTAAATCCGGATAATGCAACTGGCCGGAAGGTTAACGAAGTTTATCCTTTGGGTGCTCAATGCAACCCCGGCCTGCTCCTCCGGCCTCTCAAAATAGCTATAATCCCGGTCAATCCGGTATGGATTAGGGTAAACCGATATTTTTAAGCTATCGGCCTGTCGTGCGGAATCATTCCCCAAGGGATATACCAATCGGCCGGCGGAGAAGGGCGTTACCTCAAGCGGGTCTATATTTACCCCTGGCCCAAGCCGCCCGAAATCGAAGGGGGTAACCGCAAGGTAAACGGGTTGAGACGGGAAAAGCCCGGAAATCTTATACTGATACCAGTAGGCACTGTCGTTGTTGAGGTCGGTAACTTTTGGATACATTCTAATCTGGTCCAGGCCCGTGTTGTTATCCCACGGGGTAAAAAAAAAGCCGTATCGACTCCTTTCCCCCTAATAGGGGGACCGCTGCAGAAATCACAAAAATGAATGTTAATGGCCGTGTTGGTAGTATCGGGATTGCACCGGCTAAGGTCAACCGCGGGAAGAGTATGAATAGCTCCGGTAGGGGCGTTATATTTGGCGGGGTCAATGGGACGGCTGATATTTCCCGGCTTGTTGCGGCAGGTGTCCCACTGGGTGGCGTAAATTTCCTGAATTTCGTTGTAGGTCAACGGCCCAACCGGGGCTGGAAGCCAGCGCTTTGCGGCTAAGTCGAAAAAGTACGGCTTCCAGTCCACCCGGTCAAAGGTACCAACCATGGTGTAATATCCCCCATTGTTGGACATTTGAATCCGGTATCCCTCAAAATCTCTTAGACCGGTAAAGCCGTCAATTGCCTCCTCGGTTGGACGCCCAAACCAGCGCATGGTTATTTCCCCACGTCCGGTGGCAAATTTCAACTCGGGAAAAGGGGGCGGCTGAGGCCCTTTTAAATCCGGAATACCATCCCCATGACGATGGCGGCTATAAACCGGGATGAAAAATCCTGCGTCTTGTGGGTGCGGCAAAAGCCCGCACAGGAAGAGGCTGCTGTCGGTTACGTTGTCAAAAACCTGCCGAGCAAGGCGGGCGTTAGTCAATAAAGCTGAAGCGGCCAAAGTGTCGAGTCCGCTTATATAAGCGTTGACCTTGGCTGAATCCAAAAAATTGAACGCATTCGCACCCAAGTTTTCTGCGAAGTTATTTGGGTCTGTATGAAAATTTTCGGCGGCCACGTAAACCAGGGTAAACGGCAGGGAATCACCCGGCGGCAGTTCAAAAGGGCCGAAAGAAAGCAGATAGCGGGTGTCCGCGCCGTTGGCAAGGTCGACGGCGGCCGATTGAAGGGGTAAGGGAGGCAGCCAGCCGTTCCCAAAACCAAGATCAACGAAATGCTGGTTTATGGCAGAAAAAGCCTGGTCGTAGTCTATTTCTCCGTTGGATAGATAGCGCCACTTCATTTCCCTTCCCAAAGGCTCTCCCAGACCGCCGACCAAGTTTTGTCGCCCCGGAGCTTTTTGGGGTCCCCAGTCTAAAGCTGGGTCGGTATTGGGAGCCCACCAGTTGAACGAGGTCTTTACCTGACTCAATTCCCTCGGTAACCGCACGATTCCGATGCCGGTGGCCGCTGTCGGGCTGGCAAAGTTAAAAAAACCGTTATAGGGGTCCCCATCGTTATCATAGGAATAAGCCAGGGCAATCGTATCCTGGCATATAACTTTATCACCCTTGAGGTTGGCTTGAGCGTATCCATTTGCCTCCGATAGTATAGAGCTGGAAAGGTCATCGAGATAAGCGAGGTCAGTTCCGATATGACCTATTTCTGCATCCACAAACATTCCCAGATAGACGTTGCTCAAATGCTTTCCGCCGATGTTGACAATCTGGTAATCCAAAAGCACCCAGTCCTGCCCCCAGCTGGTGGCCCAGGAATAACTTCTCAGGATAATCTTTAACCCCAGCGGTTGATAAGGTGTGGCGTCACTCGGGTCAAAGCAAGTGGCAAAATAACAATCCTTCAAAGTGTCGTGCATAACCGCAATGAAGTCTTGGTCGGAATGGGCCCTTGGGTCGTAATAAGGACTGTTAGGATTGGTGGAACGTTTGACAATCTCACCCATTGACCCCGGAGGGGGATTTAAATTGCCGCCCGAGGAAACCCATCCATCCGTTCCCACCATTACAAGAGTGTCATTACCCACTGTGGCGCCAACCCAAAGTGCCGCCTGAAAAAGATATTCAATTCTCGAACCGCCCGGAAACTCAGCCGAAGAAGTCGCCTGACCCGTCAAGCAATCGGTGAAACTGTAATCCCTGCGGTTGCCCAAAATTCCGTAATTGGTGACCGTTAGCCAGAGCCGGCCGGCTTTATGGGTGCATTGCTGATAGTTGGGGATAGATCTCGCTTCCGAAACTCCCACACGGGGCAGGCCGCTTACTCCCTCTTTCATCCGGGCCGAAGCGACGGAGGAAGCCAATACCATAACGAAGAAAATGGTTTTCATTTTCTTTCCGCACCAATCCAGTTTAGCAGCTCGAAGCCATACATCTTTGTTTTCCGATAAACTTCCTGCACTCCCCGCCTGGGTATTCAGACGGGGAGTGCAGGCTTTTCTCCTACTGAGCAAAACACGAACAGCAACCATCATTGCCACATCTTCCCCCTGCCGCACAACATCCGGCACCGGCCGCACATTGACTGTCGCTGGTGCAAGCACACGCCGCTCCGCCAGGACAAGTTAAGTTAGCGGATGTATTAGAGAGCAGAAGATAACCCGCCCCCAAACGCCACAAAAAACACTAGCAAGAACAACAGGGCAATAACCTTTTTCATTTTTTCTCACCTCCTCTGTGGTTTACCGGTTCAAAAACAAAAAAGCCGACCTTCTCTTGGTCGGCTTTTCTTGAGCATATTCCTTGCCTAACAGACCTGTATGTTTCCTCCGCTACTAAATCCATTTTCCAACTCACAGCTTTACCTCTTCAACTTCTACTATAAACTGACAAACGAGGTTTGTCAATAGAAAATGGACTTTCTTGCGTTTGTTTCCATCTCCCAATCTATCTGAACAATCCCTAGCGCTTTTTGAACCGTTAGGTTGTTTTCCACAACAACTTAACCCTCTATCATCTCCACGTTGGCGCGCGGGACGGTCGCCCGGGAGCGGTCATCAAACTCCACCACCAAAATCCGGGCGGAAGACTCCGATTCCAGCTTTTGCAAAGGCGCCGGCAAATCGACCACTTTCCCCAGGCGGCCAAAGTAAGGGGAGCGGATAACCCGCACCGGCGAACCGATGGAAAGCCCCCCCTCCTGGAATTTTTCTTCTTTCCCAATCTCCGTTTTATGGGACAGGGGAATAATCACCTCCGGCCGAATGACGCCGGCGCGTATCTGCGTGGCGCCGTTCGCCAAGGCCAGTTTCCCTTCGAACTTTTTCAGCAAGCTGAAGGTTTTCTCCGCCATATCGATTTGCCCAAATCCTTCAGTAACGACCAAGGTAACCCCCAGTTCCTCAGAACCGGTGATGGCCACCCCCAAATCGTAGCCGAGAAAGTCGCGCAGGTCTTTATCGTCAAAGCCGCCGACAACTACCGCCGCCGCTTTAACCGAAATGGCTTTGCGCAAAGCGGCCGCGGTAACCAAAGACCCGCCCACAATAATCTTGCCCGCAGAGGAAGAATCTATCAAATCCTCCGACAAAACAGTTTTTCGGTCCGGGGCTGCTACTTTCAATTCCCCGTGGGTCTCTCCGCCGATGCCAAAAATCCCCTGCACAAATGCCCCCAAAGCCCGGATGGCCACTCCCTCTTTCGGGAAAACTTCCACGACTTGGCCGGGGAGGTATGCTTTCACTTCCACCGGCACCGGTTCCCCGCGCAAAAGCACCTGCCCGGTGACGGAAGAGACGTTTTCAATCGTGCTGGACATTTTGGCTTTGCATTCGGTTTTGAAAAACCCAAAAAAGGTTTTGGCAAAGGCGATAACTTCCCCTTTTTCCACCCTATCCCCCACCTTTTTGGTCATATGCGCCGGCACGTCGGCCGGAGCAACCCCCAAAATGTTGGCCACGTTTTCCGGCTCTACCGGCCCGGGCAAGTAGGTGCGCGCCACCACGGTATCCGGCCCAACCATATCGCCGACCCCAACCAGAACCTCCCCTTTAAGAGGCAGGATTCTCTTTTTGGTTATGACTAATTCTTCGGTTACTTTTAATCCCGGTGTATAGGCGTGTCCCATTTTCTTTTTTCTTCCAACCTGAAGTTTCTGAATTTATCCTACCGACCAGTTCCCGTCAAGCGCTTGAAGCCACTTTAAGTGTACTACTTTCAGACATGCGTAACGGTTTGTTAGGTCAAAACCTCGTAGCGGAAACCTTCAGGTTTCCACTATGGAAGGCTGAAGCCTTCCGCTACCAAAAAAATTCATTGCTTTTAAGCGCCGCCCTTTACAAAACAAAACCGTTTATCTATCCTGAACATGGGTAGCCCTGGAGCTCCTGCTCCGGGGGCTTTAGTTCCAAAAAAGGAGCAGCGATGACCGAAAAAGAAGTTCTCATCAAACAGTACGAAACCATCCGCAGTTGGACAATGGCTTTGGCCGGCGACTTTTCCGAAGAGGAAGCCCGAAAAGTGTCCGAGCCGCTCAACACCAGTCTGGTCTGGAACTTGGGGCACTTGGCCGCCGTGGACAACGAAGCCTTGCAGCTTTTCTACGGGCAATCCATTCTGGACGAAAGTTTCACTTCAAAATTCAAAACCGGTTCCAGCCCGACGGCGGTCGGAAATGTGACCAAAGACGAAGTGCTGAAAAAAATGGCCGCCGTGCGCAAAGCTATGATGACCAAGTTGAGTAAAATCCGGCCAGCCGACTTAAACAAAAAGCCGAAACCGAAGTCGGATTTTTACAGAAACTTGCGGGAAGCCATTTACGGGCTGGCCCTGCACGAGGGCTACCACGCCGGCAAAATCGGCACTTTGCGTCGCTTTATGGGCAAACCGGCGTTGTTTGGGTGATTTGAATTTTTAATTCCCTGTATTTGTAGGGGCGAACTTTAGGTACGCCCTGAAGGGTGAACCTGATGGTTCGCTCCCCTCACCATAAAAGGTTCACCCCTACACCTTAATTCTTTGAAAAAATGATAAAAAAATGGTACCCGACACTTTAGTGTCGGAAGCCCTCGACTAAAGTCGAGGCTACCAATATGAATTGCGGCAAACCGGCTTTGTTTGGATGATTATAAGTTCCCTCTCTTTTGGCCGCGTAGCGGAAACCTTTAGGTTTCCAAAGGTATGGAAAGCTAAAGCTTTCCGCTACGTTCTGTCCCTCTCCATTTCGGAGAGGGAACACAAGGAAGGGGCAATTGTTTTTACTAATCACTAATCCCTAATCACCAATCACTGTTTTTTAGGGGCAGGGAAACGATGAATTCAAATAAACAGCATTGAGCAAAAGCACCACATCCGAAGAAGTCAGAATGCCGTCGCAGTTGACATCAGCCAAAGCAAGCGGGCAGAATCCTTCGCCTAAAAATACGCAGTTAAGTTCCAAAACCACATCCGAAGACGTCAGGATGCCGTCTAAACTCAAATCACCTAAAAGAGTGGTTGGAACGCTGCGAAAAACGCCCCCGCCTTTCGTCCCGGCAAAGATCTGCCCGCTCGAATTGATGGCCAGAGAAGGGACAGTAGTATAGGTCAAGCCGGTGTTGATTGGCGTCCAGTTGGCGCCATTGTTCACTGAGCGGAAGATGCCGCCGCCAAAAGTCCCGGCAAAGAGCTCCCCGCTCGAATGGATGGCAAGAGAAAGGACAATAGTATTGGTCAAGCCGGTGTTGATTTGGGTCCAGTTGGCGCCGTTGTCCGTGGAGCGGAAGGCGCCGCCGCCTTGCGTCCCGGCAAAGATATCCCCGCTCGAATGGATGGCCAGAGAAGAGACATCAGGATAGGTCAGGCCGGTGTTGATTGGCGTCCAGTTGGCGCCGTTGTCTACTGAGCGGAAGGCGCCCCCGTCAAAAGTCCCGGCAAAGATATCCCCGCTCGAATGGATGGCCAGAGAACGGACATAGAAGCTCGTCAAGCCGGTGTTGATTGGCGTCCAGTTGGTGCCGTTGTCCACTGAGCGGAAGGCGCCGCCGCCTTCCGTCCCGGCAAAGATGTGCCCGCTCGAATTGATGGCCAGAGAATAGACACGAGTATGGGTCAAGCCGGTGTTGATTTCAGTCCAGTTGGCGCCGTTGTCCGTGGAGCGCAAGGCGCCGCCGCCTTGCGTCCCGGCAAAGATGTGCCCGCTCGAATTGATGGCCAGAGAAGGGACATAAGCATTGGTCAAGCCGGTGTTGATTTGGGTCCAATTGGCGCCGTTGTCGGTGGAGCGGAAAGCGCCGCCGAAGTAAGTCCCGGCAAAGACAGCCCCGCTCGAATTGATGGCCAGAGAAGGGACATAAGCATTGGGCAAGCCGGTTTGCGTCCAGTTGGCGCCGTTGTCCACTGAGCGGAAGAGGCCGCCACTGGTCCCGGCAAAGACAGCCCCGCTCGAATTGATGGCCAGAGAAGAGACATCAGGATTGGTCAAGCCGGTGTTGATTTCAGTCCAGTTGGCGCCGTTGTCGGTGGAGCGGAAGACGCCGCCCCCCGTCCCGGCAAAGACAGCCCCGCTCGAATTGATGGCCAGAGAAAAGACATAAGGATTGGTCAAGCCGGTGTTGATTGGCGTCCAGCTGGCGCCGTTGTCCACTGAGCGGAAGGCGCCACCGCCCCCAGTCCCGGCGAAGACAGCACCGCTCGAATTGATGGCCAGAGAACGGACATTAGCATAGGTCAAGCCGGTGTTGACCGGCGTCCAGTTGGCGCCGTTGTCGGTGGAGCGGAAAGCGCCGCCGAAGTAAGTCCCGGCGAAGATATGCCCGCTCGAATTGATAGCCAGAGAACTGACATAGAAATTCGTCAAGCCGGTGTTGACCGGCGTCCAGTTGGCGCCGTTGTCCATTGAGCGGAAGGCGCCGCCGCCTTCCGTCCCGGCAAAGATGCGCCCGCTCGAATGGATGGCCAGTGAAAGAACATAATGCCCGTACAAGCCGGTTTGGCTCCAGTTGGCGCCGTTGTCCATTGAGCGGAAGGCGCCGCCGCCTTGCGTCCCGGCAAAGATGTGCCCGCTCGAATTGATGGCCAGAGAAAAGACATAAGGATTGGTCAAGCCGGTTTTCGTACAGTTGGCGCCGTTGTCGGTGGAGCGGAATACGCCGTCATTCGTCCCGGCAAAGATATCCCCGCTCGAATTGATGGCAAAAGAGAAGACAGGCCCTCCATAAGGCCCGTTGGTCTGCTGCCAAAAATTCTGGGCGTTTGCCGGACAGAGCGGCAAAAGCAGCGCCGCCAGCAAGAAAGAGTAGAGCTTTTTCATAGTTTGTTCCTCCCTATACAATTAACCAGCTTTTCTTATCTTTGGCAAGCCTTTTTCTCTTATGCGTTCTCACCTAACCCCTTTTATCCCCCCTTCCCCTCGGCTACGCTCCCTCGACTTCGCTCGGGACAAGTCGGAACAAGCCCGGAACGGGAAGGGGAAAATTTCCCTCCCCGCGTCGGGGAGGGGTTAGGGGAGAGGTCTTTCTACGGGCAGGGAAAAGGTTGATTCAAATAAACAGCATTAAGCAAAAGCACCACATCCGAAGAAGTTAGAATGCCGTCGCAGTTTACATCTGCATACGCCAGCGAGCAGTATCCTTCACCCAAAAATGCACAGTTGAGTTCCAAAACCACATCCAAAAGCGTCAGGGTACCATCTAAATTCAAATCACCTAAAAGAGTCGTTGGCACGCTGCGAAAAACTCCAGCGCTATAAGTCCCGGCAAAGATATTTCCGCTCGAATTGATGACCAGAGAATTGACATTAGAAATCGTCAAGCCGGTGTTGACTTGAGTCCAGTTAGCACCATTATCGGTAGAGCGAAAAATGCCGCCTAAATAAGTTCCGGCAAAGATGTGCCCGCTCGAATTGATCACCAGTGAAAAGACAATAGTATGCGTCAAGCCGGTGTTGACTTGAGTCCAGTTGGCCCCATTATCCGTGGAGCGAAAAACACCGCCTGCATAAGTCCCGACAAAGACGTGTCCACTCGAATTGATGGCGAGTGAAAGGATTTCAGTGTTCGTCAAGCCGGTGTTGACTTGAGTCCAGTTAGCGCCGTTATCCGTGGAGCGAAAAACGCCGCCGTCATCAGTTCCGGCAAATATGTGCCCGCTCGAATTGATGGCCAAAGGCCAGACATAAGGGTCCATCAAGCCGGTGTTGACTTGAGTCCAGTTAGCCCCGTTATCCGTGGAGCGAAAAACGCCGCCGCCACGAGTTCCGGCAAAGATGTATCCACTCGAATTGATGGCCAAAGACCAGACATAAAGGTTTGTCAAGCCGGCATTGACTTGAGTCCAGTTAGCCCCATTATCCATGGAGCGAAAAACCCCGCGGCCAAAATCAGCCCCTGCAAAGATGTGCCCGCTCGAATTGATGGCAAGGGAATAGACATTCGTATTTGTCAGGCCAGTATTAATTGCAGTCCAGTTATTGCCGTTATTGGAGGAGCGAAAAACGCCGCCATCAGTCCCGGCAAAAATCTGCCCGCTCGAATTGGTAGCCAGAGACCAGACATAAGTATTCGGGAAACTGCTTTGGCTCCAGGTAGCGCCGTTATCAGTAGAGCGGAAGACGCCGCCTCCAAAGCTACCAAAAGTCCCGGCAAAGATCAACCCGCTCGAATTGATTGCAAGAGAAAAGACACTGGTATTTGTCAAGCCGGCGTTGCTTGGCGTCCAATTAACGCCGTTATCAGTGGAACGGAAGATGCCGTCGCCCCAAGTCCCGGCAAGAATGTCCCCGCCGGTATCGCTGGCAAGAGACATGACAAAAGTATCCGTCAAGGCGGTTTGGCTCCAGTTAGCCCCATTATCGATGGAGCGGAAGACGCCGCCATCAGTCCCGGCAAAAATAAACCCGCTCGAATTGATGGCCAGAGACCACACACGAGAATTCGTCAAGCCAGTTTGAGTCCAGTTAGCGCCATTATCAATGGAGCGAAAAACGCCACCGTAAGTCCCGGCAAAAATGTCTCCGCCCGAATTAATGGCCAAAGACAGGACAAAAGCATTCGTCAAACCGATCTGAGTCCAGTTGGTGCCATTATCGGTAGAGCGAAAAACACCATAGTTAGTCCCGGCAAAGATGTCTCCACTCGAATTGATGCCAAATGAATAGACATAATTGGCCGTCAAGCCAGTGTTGATTTGGCTCCAGTTAACGCCATTATCGGTAGAGCGAAAGCCGCCGCCGCCCTGAGTGCCGGCAAAGATAAACCCGCTTTGATTAATGGCAAGAGACCGGACATCAGTATTTGGCAAGCCGCTTTGGCTCCAGATAGCGCCGTTATCGGTGGAGCGAAAAATGCCACCGCCAAGAGTTCCACCAAAGACGTGCCCACTTGAATTGATGGTCAGAGATAATACAGACCCACCATAGGGTCCATTCGTTTGCTGCCAAAAATCCTGTGCGCTTGCCGAATAGAAGAGCAAAAGCACAGCCGCCAGCAAGTAAAAGAAGCTCTGTTTCATAGTTTGTTTCTCCCTATACAATTAACCGGCTTTTCTTATCTTTGGCAAGCCTTTTTTTCTTATGCGTTCTCACCTAACCCCTTTTATCCCCCCTTCCCCTCGGCTTTGCTCGGGACAAGCCCGACGCGGGAAGGGGGAGAAAGCAACCTAACCCCCTTAATCCCCCTTCCCGAAACGGGAAGGGGGAAATTTCCCTCCCCGTATCGGCGAGGCCTGCCCGAGGTGTGGCCTCGTGCCACGGCCAGGGGACTAAGAGAGAGGTCCTCCTCCTTGACGAAAAACCGCTTCTATCGTATCTAACCGCCGGATGAAGAGATTTATGTGGCGCAGGTTGAGCTTTATCCAACCTGCGCTTTCGCCCAAATGCTTTCTTTTCTTTCTCATTCTGCTTATTTGTCCATTCATTCAAACCTCAGCCAACGAACTGGAAGAAATCCCGCTTGATTCCTGGATTTATCCCGTGGTTGACGAGCTACATTTTCAAGGCTTTTTCCCCAAATTGTTCGTAGCCGACAAACCGTACAACCGGGGTGAAATCTTTATCTATCTGCAATCAATGAAAAAGCAGTTGGATGCAGACAGTCTAAGCTTAAAACCGCACCAGCTCTGGCTTTTCCAAAGGCTTTTTGACGAATTCAAATGGGAATTTGACGCCCAGAATCGAACCCAAAACGAATCCGAAGATTTACCGCTGACCTTCCGCTGGGGCTCTGCCTTTAATTTGAAATCCGATTTTCACAAAGAGGGCGAACCGTTCCACAAGCCGATTTTTAACGCCTTTGTCGGAGCGGAACTTGCCAATCGCTTTTACTTCCGCAGCCGGGCAAGGGTGGAAAACCACGTGAGTAAAAACCCCTCCGTGCGTGCCCGCCAGTGGACGCGCAATGACTTGGGCGGAGTGCTAGATGATACCTACTTGAAATATCATTGGAAATATTTTGACCTCATCTGGGGGCGCCAGCGTCTGCAATGGGGGCCGGGCTTTGCGGATGTCGATTTGCTTTCCCCCAATCCTCCTCCTTTTGATATGTTGCGTGTCAAAGCGACCTACAAATCCCTGCGCTTTCAATTCTTTTTCAACCGCCTGGACGATTTTCCAGATACGGCTGCCAATGCCCCGCCCATCCCGCGCTACTTCTCCGCCCACCGGCTGGCCTTCAAGCCCTGGCAGTGGCTGGAGCTTTCGCTTTCGGAGGTAGTCCTATATGGCGGGCCAAACCGCAAAACCGAATGGTATTATCTTCTGCCTTTCGCTCCCTTTTACGGGGAACAGTACAACAACTTCAAAGACGACAACCCGCTCTGGTCGATTGACTGGAGCGTGACGCCGCACAAAAACTTCGCCCACTACGGCGAGTTTTTAATCGATGATTTTCAGCTGGAATGTATTGGCGGAAAATGCCGCGAGCCGCAGGAAATCGGCATCCGGGCGGGAGTGGTGGTAAGTTCGTTCGGGCCCTACCAAAACAATTTTCTGAACATCGAGTACAGCAAAATCAACAACTTCGTTTTCGGCCAGAACAAATTTTACAATTTCTACACCTATTATGGAATCCCCATCGGCGCGGCGCTGGGGCCGGATGCCGACTATCTATTTATGCGCTACCGGCAGTATTTCAACCGGAATTTCGATGGCGGCTTTTTAGTGGAATACCGCCGCCATGGAGAAGGACGCATTGCCATCCATCCAATCACCTTCCCATTCAATAAGTTTCCTTCCGGGGTCATCGACAAAACTTTGACCTTCCAGTTCTCGCTTGCCTATCAATACCAAGCGAATGTTTTTGCCCGGCTCGATTTCGGCACCAAAAACCGGGATAATGTGGCCAACGTTGCCGGCGCCGCCAGCCGCGACCGCTTCGTCTCGTTTCAAATCGGCTACAACTACTGGCGCGAAAACCGGTATTAAGCTGCTTCGATGTTTTCCCTTTTAGCTCCTGCTAAAATCAATCTTTTTCTAAAAGTTTTATACCAAAGGCCGGACGGCTATCACGAAATTGAGTCTTTGATGCAGGCGGTTTCGCTGTTTGACCGCCTCACTTTTTCTCCCGCTTCAAAAATAATCGTCCAAACCCGCGGCGCCAAAATTGCGCAAAAAGACAATTTGGTTACCAAAGCCCTGCTTTTGCTGCAAAAATACGCCGGAATAAAAAAAGGGCTGCGGGTTGTAATTGATAAAAACATCCCCACCGCCGCCGGCCTGGGCGGTGGCAGTTCCGATGCCGCCACAGCTTTACTTGGCGCCTGCCGACTTTGGCAAATCCCTTTGAGTCTGTCCGAGCTTTCTTACCTCGGAGCTCAAATCGGTTCGGATGTCCCCTTTTTCTTCACTTCTGGGCAGGCCCTGGCTGCCGGACGGGGTGAAAAACTCGCCCCGCTTTCATTTCCCACCGATTACTTTTTGGTTCTGGCCTGCCCAAAATTTCATATTTCCACCCCCTGGGCATACCAAGAGCTTAAATTGGGCTTGACAAATTCCAAATCAAAGGCTAATTTTTTCAGAAGAAGAATTGGAGAAAACCTTCGACGGCCTCCCCACGCGCTCACTTTCTCCAATGACTTGGAAGCACCGGTAATCCGGCGCTTCCCGGAAGTAGAACGAATTAAGGAAGCCCTTCTGGCCAAAGGCCTTGAGCCGGTTTTGATGTCCGGTTCCGGGCCGGCAGTTTGGGCGGCCTTAAAAACCGGAGCGGAAGGAAATAAACTTCCGACAAATGAAAGACGGCAACGCAAAATGGTTGAAAAAAAGCTGGTACGTCTCCGGCGGATTTTTGAAGCCGAGTTTTTTATCGTTCGCCCGATTAGGACCTGTCTGAACATTCCGGTTGGAGGACAACCGGCCTAAGGGGAGGCTTTACGCAAATTACTGAAGTCCGCATAACCCTGCGTGACGAGGCCAAACTGAAAGGTTTTGCCAACGTCACCTTCGACAGCGCATTTGTTGTGCGGGGTATGAAGATAATTTCCGGCTCATCGGGCTTTTTTGTCTCTATGCCCTCGCGCCGGCGCCGGGATGGCAGCCATCAGGACGTTGCCCATCCGGTAACCCCGGCTATGCGCCAGGTTTTGGAACAGGCGGTATTGCAAGCGTATCGGGAGGAATTGAAAAACCAACCCTCCAACCGGCAAGAGGCCCCATCCCCTTTCTTCGAAGAAGAAACTCTGTAAGATTTTTCGTTTTTGCTTATCGAAAAGCTTCATTTAAAACCTATTTATAGCCAAATAAAGCCTTTATTTACTTGCCCGGTCAGGTAAGTCCGCTTACTTTCACGGCTTGCGCATTGGCAGCGTAAATGGAAAGGCAGCTTCCGACGTCGTATTTTCTTATGGGTAAAATCTTCCTTAAAAAAAACGAAGAGCGTCGCTTAAAGAAAGGACATCTCTGGGTTTTTTCCAATGAAATCGAAAAAACGGAAAACGCCGGGGACGGCGAGCTGGTCGAAATTTTCGATTCTTCCAACCGCTACGTAGCCGCCGGCTATTACAATCCATATACCCTGATTGCCGCCCGCATCCTGACTTTTGACCCAGACCCGATTGGCCCCAACTTTTTCCGACGGCGGATTGAAGCCGCGCTGAATTTTCCGCCCCGACAAGTCTCTCCAAAAGAAGCCTGCCGCCTAATCTACGGCGAATCCGATTTTCTTCCGGGGCTGATGGTCGACCGCTACGGCGAGTATCCCGCCATTCAAGTTCTAACTTTGGGAATGGAAAAACTGAAGGAGGTCTGGCTGCCCGTTCTTTTAGAAAAAGTGGCTCCCAAAGGGGCTATCTGGATTAACGATTCCCCGATGCGCGAACTGGAAGGGCTTGCCATTACCCGTGAAGTTTTCTTTGGTGAAATTCCTGATACCATCGAAATTGCCGAAGGCCAATCGGTCTTTTCCGTGGATTTGATAAACGGCCAGAAAACCGGCTTTTTTTTAGACCAGAAAGAAAACCGCAAAAAGTTGTCCATCTGGGTTAAGGAAAAAAGAGTTTTGGACCTGTTCTGCTACACCGGTGCCTGGGGGCTTTCCGCTTTAAGCTGCGGGGCCTCCGAAGTAGTCGGGGTGGACGAATCCCAGCCCGCCTTAGACTTGGCCCAGGAAAACGCCTGGTTAAACCGGATGGAGAAAAAAATCCGGTTTGAGAAAGCCGACGTTTTCACTTTTTTGAGCAATCCACCAAAAAATGATGCCGAAAAATTTGACGTGGTGATTTTGGACCCGCCCGCGCTGATAAAAAGCAAAAAGCATTTCAATGAGGGGAAAAAAGGATATTTTACCCTAAACCGCCGCGCTTTGGATTGGCTGGTGCCGGGCGGAATTTTAGTCACTTGCAGTTGCTCGTATCATTTCAGCCGCGAAAACCTCTGGGAGGTGGTTAACACCGCCGCCTTGAAAGCCGGCCGCCCCCTGCGCCTGGTCGATTACGGCATTCAAGCTCCCGACCATCCGATATTAACTTCAATGCCCGAAACCGAATATCTGAAATGTTTCTTTTTCCAGGTTCTTTAAAACTTCCGGCAACGGTCGCCGTCTTCGACTGCGGCACTAACAGCGCCTTGTTGTTGGTTGCCCGCTTGGAAAGTGGCGGGAAAATCACACCCCTGTTCCAGGCAATAAGCTCCCCTCGTCTCGGTGAAGGCTTGACCGGTCGTGGAAAATTAAGAGCACAAGCCGTTGCCCGAACCTGGAAGGCATTGAAAAGCCTGCAAAAAAAAGCAAATCGTTTTAAGCCGGATTATTCCTTAATAGTCGGCACCAACGTCTTTCGCCGCGCAACCAACGGTAAAGCTGTTGCCAAAAAGTTTGAAAAAATTCTTGGCTGCCCCGTTTTCATTCTAACGACGCAGCAGGAAGCTCACCTGGAATTTTTAGGGGCCACTTCCGGGCTAAAAACAAATTCTAAAGTCGTGGTCGTGGATATTGGTGGCGGCTCAAGTGAAATCATCTGGGGCACCGGAAAAAGAATCGTCAAGCAAATCTCCCTCGAAATCGGCGCCGTCCGATTGAAGGAGAAATTTCCGAATGGCCGTAAATACATTCCGGCACTGCTTGAAAAAATGAGGCAAGAAGCAAAAAGAAAGATTAAACGGTTGCCCAAACCTTACGGCTACAACTCCGCCATTCTCACCGGAGGAACCGCCACAACCCTGGCCGCCTTTTCAAAAGACTTGAAAAAGTATCAAGCCCAAAAAGTTCACGATCTAAAAATCAGTTCCCTAAAACTGGAGAATCTGGTCGATAAATTAGCTCAATTAACTTTAACCCAACGACGTAGGGCGTTATCTTTTGACCCACACCGCGCCGACATCATCGTTCCCGGCGGAATCATTCTCTGCGAAATCCTGCACCGTCTCGGAATAAAAGAAGTCGTTATCTCCGACCACGGCCTGCGCTGGGGGGTTATTGAAAATTGGAGGATTGAATCATTGAAAAAAATGACTAAATGACTCAATGATTCAATCATTTGAACAGATTCTCTATCATCACCAGTTTCCCGACCGTGCGCCGGTCAATGTACACCATTTCCTTGCCGTCATAGCCGACGTTGATCTGGGAAGCCAGCGTTAAGCCGGGAGAATTCCCGGGTATCCTTTCCTCTCTTAGCTCCGGCAGGTGAATTTTCCAGATTTCGCCGTTGTTTTTCACATACAGAAAAAAAACATCTTCCGGACCAACGGAATAAGGCAGATTAGAAGGGGCTACTTTCTTAGGAATAGTCGTTTGCGAACCGTTTGAACTGTCACTTGGAACTATCCACCACCATCCAGCGCGGTCTGCATGTAGGTCCTGGTACAAGATATATTTTCCCTTAAGGATGGGAATGGCGAAAGTCGAATCCCGATAAATCTGTTCCTGCTTTCTCCCATCGGTGAAAGTCATCCAGGATTTGGCTTGCCGGAAGTTAAAAGCCACCAACCTTTCCGAGTCGAGCCATTTTCGGACAAATCCTCTCCCAATCAATTTTGGACTTCCTGGATTGGCCGCTTCCACCAAATAAATCTTGAGTGAATCATCCGTTGGCTCGGTGATTGGAATGGAAGTGTAGGCAATCCATTTTCCGTCCGGAGACCACCGGGGGGCGCGAGCCCGTTCATTGCCGAAACTTACTTGCTGCCGGCCGGTTCCATCCCGATTAAGCGTATAAACGTGCATGGTGTTGCCCCCGGGGTCCGACATCGCAAATGCGATTTGCCTGCCATCGGGCGAAAGTTGGGGGGCCACGCGCCAACGGGTATCCAGGGTCACCTGCCGGGCACCGCTCCCGTCCAACCCGGCAATCCAGATTTGGGCGAGGGGCTGGTTCTCATGATAAATCAGCTTTTTGCCGTCGGCAGAAATTTTGGGCAGGAAGTGGTCTTCGTCAGTTCCCCTGGTGATTTGAACCGCTGGCCCTCCCGACACAGGCAGCATCCAGAGGTGGAAGTTTCCGGTTTTTTCAGAGGAAAAAATTATTTTGTCGTTCCCGGCCCAGCAAACTCCCCAAGTATCGCTTTTGTCGAAGGTCAACTGGCGCTCTCTGCCGGTTTTTAAATCCCGGACAAAGACCTCATCGTATCCTGCGCTGAATGCCCTGGCCCATGCCACCGACCGGCCGTCCGGCGACCGGTCAAACCAGTCAATCTGGCCCAAGCTGTCCAGAAACTCCAGCCGGTCGTCGCTGCCGTCCGGTTTCACGCTGCGGAGTTCCGACCGGCCCGGTTGGTCGGCGCCGGAACCATCTGCGTTTCCGCTGGTTACATATTCGATACGCTCTCCATTCAAGCTCCAACGCGCCTTACCGGCCGGCGTGACGACGCTTCGGCTCGTTCCGCCCAGGGAGGAAACCAGGCGCACTTCCGATTTTTGGGTTTGTGGATTTAAAAAGTCGTAAATAATCTGGCTGCCGCCGGGCGAAATGTCGCTGTGGCTAAAGGATCGGATTGAATCAGAAGCGATGCGGCGCGGCTCTCCGCCGGAGATGGTCGTTAGGTAGAGCCCCCATTTGCGGTTAGCGTCCATGGCGACAAAGGAAACCCAGTTTCCGTCCGGCGAAAGACCGGGGCGGCTGATTTCCGCAAAGGGTATATCCAAAGTCCGAAAAGTCATATTGGGGTTAAACTCTATCGGCCGGTTGTTGTTGCGCAAGAAAAGAAGAACGACTATGGCGCCTATCAACGTGAGGGCAGCCGCTACTCCCATTAACTTCAGCCGTTTGGCTCTTGCCTTCTTATGTTTGTCGGAAGAGGTTTGTATATAGGAAGGAAGCAGGTCTATGTCCCCTGCTCGTTTTAACGTTTTCAGGTCAGCCACTAAATCGGCGGCTGACTGATACCGTTCCTCCGGCTTTTTGGCCAAGCACTTAAAGACGATGCGCTCCAGCCCTTCCGGCAGGTTGCGGCAATAGCGGGCTAAAGGCTGGGGCGGGGTATGCACCAAATCGTAGAAAACCGCCGTCTCGGTATCCCCCTCAAAAGGCCTTCTGGCACAGAAGAGCTCATATAAAACCACCCCCAAAGAGAAAATGTCGGTGCGCTGGTCGGCTTTTCTACCATCCACCTGCTCCGGGGACATATAATAGGCCGTTCCCATCCTCGCTCCGCTTTGCGTAAGGGTGGTGGCTCCCTTCCATTTGGCTAAGCCAAAGTCGGTTATCTTAGCCAAACGTTTGGAGTTTACCAAAACGTTCTCCGGCTTGATGTCCCGATGGGTAATCCCCCGCTCGTGAGCGGCGGAAAGTCCTTCTCCAATCTGGATGGCTATATCTAAAATCTCCGAAAAGGAGAGCTTTTCAACCTGGGCCAACTTGGAAAGCGGCTGGCCTTCGATATATTCCATAACAATAAAAACTTTGTCTCCTTCTTCCCCGACTTCATAAAAGGTGGCAATATTGGGATGAGAAAGCATTGCCTGGGCGCGGGCTTCGTGCACAAAGCGCTGGCGGGATTCCGGGTCAGCGGCCTTGTCGGAAGAAAGAAACTTGACCGCCACCTTGCGGCCCAAGCTGGTGTCCTCTGCCAGATACACCTCTCCCATTCCTCCCTCCCCCAATTTTTCGAGGATTTTATAATGCGAAACCGTTTGACCAATCATACGGAAAATTTAATCATTTTTTCATTGAACCATTGACTCATTTTTTTCAGTCCAAAAATGATAAAATGACTAAATGATTCAATCATACAATCGCCAATCTACTTCCCCGCCACCAGCTTCTTAAATCTTGGATGATTCCGCAGGGGCGCACAGTCGGGGTCAAGGCGAAGATGTGTAACACAAAATAACGCAGGAATGGACAGCAAATACTCAAACTGGTCCAAGGCGGCATCGTATTCACCCACCCGAGCGTATATCCGGGCCATCGCGATGATACGGGGCGGCCCGCCAACAGCGTCCTTGGAGACCGGCAATAGTTCCAATGCCCTTTGCCCCTCACGGATGGCCTCTTCCTTCCGGCCCAGGCCGGCATAAGTCAATCCCAGATTGCTGTGAAAATGAGCAACTTGGGGCTGGTTTTTCACCCTGGCCTCCAGTATAACCCGAGCCGAGTCGTAATAGGCCTGCTTCAGGCGAGGCTGGCGCGTTAAACCATATAGTAAAGCCTTGATGGAAAAATAATTTGCCGAGTCGCGGTCGCCAGAAGGCATGACGAAGGTATCCGCCCCGCCAAGGCGTCCCAACGCTTTTTCATATTTACCATCGCAAATGTCCAGCCAGTTCTCGACCGTGGCCAATTGCGCCGGCTCGGCTATTCTCAAAGCTTCAGAAAGCACTTTGCGGGCTTCCTGGACGCTTCCCTTCCAATCCAGATGGAGGAATGTCCGGTGTAAATAGGGCGTAGACCAATCGGGAGCCAGCGCAATGGCTCGGTTAATGTATTTCTCGGTCTGCGGGTAGTTGCGCAGGTAGGCATGTGCAATTGAGAGTTCAAGCGCCTTTTCGCTCGAGCGGGGGTCCAGTTCAACCGCCCGGGTAAGATTGGCCAGCGCCTCGTCCCACTTCCCCTGGCGTCGTCGAAGATCACCAATGGCAGCCAAAAGGTCGCTGTTGTTGGGCTGGCTTTTTTGGGCTATGGCAAACTCCTGCAAGGCCCGCTCGTAGTCCAGGCTGCCCCGGTAATAATAATAACCCAGGGCCAGGCGCGCTTCGAGCAGGCCGGGTTGAAGGTGGAAGGCCTTGTCGACCGATTCCCTGGCTTTCGCCAGCCTTTCGTTGGTGGGATCGTAGCCGCGCCAATACAGATACATGTGGGCTTTGGAAAGCCCGGTGTAGGCCAGGGCAAAGTTGGAGTCCAATTCCAGCGCCTTTTCAAACATTTCGAGCGCAATCCGTCCGTTCTTTTCCGACCAACCCCGATTGAAATATTCCTTCCCCTTCAGGTAGTAATCGTACGCCGCCAGATTTTCGGTCGGCTTGGTCTCCAACGATTTTCGTTCCGGCTCCAAAAGGGTGACGTCCATTGCAAGGGCGATTTCCTTGGAAATGTCGGATTGGAGTTCAAAGATTTCTTCAAATACCCGGTCATAGGTCTCCGCCCAAAGATGGGTGTCATCCGAAACCCGGATAAGCTGGGGGGTTATCCGCACCCGGCTTTGCCCCGGTGAAGAGGCCTGCAATTGTATGGTCCCCTCCAAAACATACTGCGCCCCCAATTCCTCCCCGATTTGCCCCAGCGTCTTTTTGCTCCCTTTGTATTGAATGGCGCTGGTGTTGGAAATGACCCCCAAACCGCTGACTTTGGCCAAATTGGCCGTTATTTCGTTGGTTATACCGTCCGCAAAATACTCCTGTTCGGGAGAACCCAAATTCCGAAACGGCAGGACTACCAACATCTTCCGATTTGAACCCGCCTCTTTAGTGCTTGCGGCGAAAAAACGAGGCAATAGCACATAGGCAGAAACTCCAGTTAAAATAATTCCGGCGGCAGCCGAAACCAAAGTCCATTTCTTTCGAGTTCTGTTTGGTCTTGTCAAGTGGATGGGAACGTTTTGTATTTCGCTTGCCTTTCTAAGCGTTTTCAAGTCTGCCACCAAGTCCGCTACCGACTGATACCGCTCCTCCGGTTTTTTGGCCAGACATTTAAAAACTATCCGCTCCAATCCCTCCGGCAAGTTTCGGGCATAACGTGCCAGCGGATGGGGATGGGTATTTACAAGGTCGTAGAATATGGCCGTTTCCGTATCCCCCTCAAACGGCTTCCGTCCGGCAAAGAGTTCATACAGTATCACTCCAAGAGAGAAGATGTCCGTCCGATGGTCAACCTTCTTCCCTTCCACCTGCTCCGGCGACATATAGTAAGCGGTTCCCATCCGGGCGCCGGTTTGCGTAAGGGTGGTGGCTCCTTTCCATTTGGCCAATCCAAAGTCGGTTATCTTGGCGTGGCGTTTTGAGGTTACCAAAACGTTTTCCGGCTTAATATCCCGGTGGGTTATTCCCTTTTCGTGGGCCGCCGAAAGCCCCTCTCCAACCTGAATCGCCAAATCCAGAATCTCCGGCAAAGAGAGCTTCTCTCCGGAGGCCAGCCGGGAGAGCGGCTGGCCTTCGATATATTCCATAACGATAAAAACTTTCTCCCCCTCTTCCCCGACCTCGTAGAAAGTGGCGATGTTGGGGTGGGAAAGCATCGCCTGGGCGCGGGCTTCGTGCACAAAACGCTGGCGGGATTCCGGCTCGGCGGCTTTGTCGGAGGATAAAAATTTCACCGCCACCTTGCGGCCCAAGCTGGTATCCTCCGCCAAATACACCTCCCCCATCCCCCCTTCGCCTAACTTCTCGAGGATTTTGTAATGGGAGATGGTCTGCCCAATCATCATCTTGGGATAATTATGGTTTTTTGCTCAAAGAAAGTAAACAGTTATTCTCTGTTCCTATTTTTCTTGAAATTTTGAACCCCGCAACCTAACTTCCCTCCGTGCGGCTGGTTTTCCTGGTGAGCGTCCTTCTTTTGTCCAGTTTCCCCAAACTCTGGGCTATCCGCCTGACCGGTCAATATTCCTCCTCCTATTATTTGTTTCAAGACCGAACACCGGCCGATTTGTCGCTCAATCACGTTCGGGAATACCAATCGCTCTCCCTTTTATTAGCCGATTTTGGTCAAATTGGTAAAGGGCGTGGCTTCCAGCTATCTTCGAACGTACGCATCCGTTCCGATTGGTTGCGCGGCCCACAGAAAAAACTGCAACCCAACTTTTACAACCTTTACCTAAGTTACGACCGGCTTTTTGGAGTGCTGGACTGGCGGGTGGGACGCCAATTTATCTCCTTTCCCACCCTGGGAGCCAATGCCGATGCGGTCCTGCTTCGTTTTCGGCCGGTAAGAAAGTTGGAGCTATCTGGATTCTACGGCGCTTCGGTCAATCCGCTCTTTCCCGACCGGGTAAGCCCAGTAAAAGAAAACCAAACCTGGGGAACCTCTGCAACGGTTTTCTCATCCCCTTACTTTAAGTTAAAAGCCGGTTGGGGTGCGCGCTTTTTTAACGGCCGCAACCGCTTTCAGGGAGGTTTCACGGAGTTTTCTTTCACGCATCGCGGCTGGCGTTTTTACGGCAAAACGGTTTTTGACCGGAGAACCGAACAACTGACGACCGGCTTGTTTCGGCTTTCGCCGCCGGCGATACATAAACTTTCCACGCAATTCGAAATGGCAAATTATAAACCTGCATTTTATCGGAGCTCAATTTTCTCCCGCTTTGGCATCGCCCGTTATACTGACCTTCGCTTTTCTTTCGATTATCCCCTCTCGGACAAACTTGGGCTTTTTGGGGAAGAAGGCTTAATTCTGTATGAGGATGAAACCGGGTACCGGCTTGATTTCGGCCTGAAGGCCGATGCCATATATTTCGGCTACCGCCGCACCGGTGGGTTGGGAAGAAGCTTCGACGGCGTTTTCTCCCAGGTCTCCCATCGCTGGAAAGATTTCACGCTCACCGGCGCTTTTGACCTGTCGCAGTTTCGGCTTTCTCCGGATTCCGCGGCTGCGAATGAAGAAGATTCGCGGGTAGCCCATCTGCTTTTGGGAGCCGGCTGGCAGCCGGAACGTTCCCTCTCGATCGAGGCGACCTACCAGATTTTATCCAATCCCGATTTCCGCTACGATAACCGGCTTTTTCTGCGCGGCAGCTGGCGCTTTGAACTGAAACGATGAGATTTTTCCGTATAACGGTTGCGGTTTCGTTTCTATCGGCGGTTTTAGTGGCCTACCTGGATTGGCGCGGAGTACAGGCCAGCTTCACCGTTCCGGCTTCCTCCATAATCTTTAATCACAAAGAGCATGTACAAGAATTCGGATTGGACTGTTCGCACTGTCACGCCGCCGCTGAAAGCGAGAAGGCAGCCGACCTGATTCTCCCCAAAGAGGAAATCTGTTTGTCCTGCCACAATGGCCAGGTGGCTTCCAAAGAATGCTCCACCTGCCATCGGGACGTCAAAGACCTAAAAACCTATCCGCCTCTGGAAAGGAAAATAATTTTTTCCCACAAAGCGCATCTTTCCCGCAAGCTCGATTGCTTGACCTGTCACCCCGGTTCGGACGCCAAAGCGGTTTTAACCGCAGAGCAAATGCCGGAGATGCAAAACTGCTTTACCTGTCACGATGGTTCTTCCGTGGAATCGGAATGCGAACTCTGCCACGCCGATGCCAAAACCGTCCGCCGCCTGGTGCATCCGGCGGGTTATCTGCATTCCCACAAACTGCTGGCCGGGTTGGATGCAACCGCCTGCGCCGCCTGCCACCGGCAGGAGGAGTCTTGTTTGTCCTGTCATCGCGGTGATAATCTTTTGGGTTCCACTCATCCGGTTAATTATTTGTTATCCCATCCTTTGGACGTTCGCTCCAAAAAGATGCAGTGCCAGAGCTGCCACGAAACCGAAAGTTTTTGCGTTTCCTGTCACCGGGCCGAAGCGGTGCAGCCGCTTTCCCATTCAGCACCTAATTGGACGGTGAGCTTTATCCCCACCGTCCCGCCTCGACACGGACTGGAAGCCCGGAGGGATATGGAGTACTGCCTCTCCTGCCACGAGGCCGAAGAACCGACCTGCGCTTCGGTTGGCTGCCACGATAATCTGAAATGAGAAACCAAGCTGAAAACTCGCTTTTTTGTCCCCCTTACCAAGGGGGACCCGTTCCGAAGGAACGGAGGGGGTCAAAAACCGTCATTTATGTAGTCGGAGTCGGACTTTTTTCATTCGGAATTTCGTTTGCCTTTTTAATTTTCGGCTGCTCGGCCCGCAAAGCTAGGCCCACCCAGTTGAGGGTTCATCCAATCGATTGGGAAGCTCGCCACTCCAGTTTTATTTTCTCTAACGCTTTGCAGCCCGAATACGGCACGGCCTGCCAGAGTTGTCACGGGACCGATTACACGGGTGGAACGTCAGAGATTTCCTGTGTTGGCTGCCACAACCAGCGTCAGGATGTTTGCATCGGCTGTCACGGTGGAAACCCCAATTCGACAGGTATGCCAACCGATTTCACCGGCGCACCGCCTGCTTCGCTGATAGGCCGCAAGGAAGACACCGCCCGCGGTGTCGGCGGCCATTTGGCAATGGTGAACGGCCGCTCGCTTTTCACCGGCACCGACTGCCAAACCTGCCACATCAAACCCGCCTTTGTGTTGGCCTCGACCCACTTTACTACCTCCGGACAAGGAGCGGACGGCCGTGCCGAAGTGGTTTTCTCCGGTGTAGCTCAAATTTTCGCTTCTCGCTATGGAGCTCCGACTTTCGATACCCTTTCTGGTTCCTGCGCCAACATCTATTGCCACGGCGCTTTTCCGGGAGGCAACACCACCGATACAGTCGATTTTTACGGCGGCTCAGCCCAAGCTTTCTGCGGTTCTTGCCATGCGGTAGATTCGAACTTCGCTTCTCTGAGCGGCAAGCACAATATCCACAACCCTAATAATCCGGACACCTTAGCGCCGTTGCAATGCATAACCTGTCATTTTTCCACGGCGGACGTCAAGATAGATTCTTCCACTGTCCCTTTTGACACGCTCGTTATGGTGCGTCTCGTCAATGGTCGCCCATCTCCGAAACATGTGAATGGAGTATTCGACGTTGACTTTAATCCTTCCATCGCTCCGCTTGGCCTTTTTGATGGCGTAAGTTGTAACGGGATGCCCGACAAATCTTTCAATTTCCCTTCTTGCCACGCCAATAAGGAAGATTGGTAAATTTATGTCGCTTTCTCTTTCTGCATCGAATCTCTCCAAGTCATTTGGTTCACTTAAGGTTTTTTCCAGCCTTGAATTCTCGACATCATCCGGTGAAATTCTAATTGTTGCCGGGCCGAACGGCAGCGGCAAATCGACTTTGCTCAAGATTCTTACCGGTCTTTTGACTTCTTCTTCCGGCCAGGTGGATTACTGCAATGAAAATGCAAAAATTCCCAAAGAAAAGCGCCGCGAATTTCTCTGGATGGTGGCCCCCGACCTATCTTTTTACGAAGAGCTTTCGGCCAAAGAAAATTTGGAATTCTTCCTTTCACTTCTCGGACGGCCCGCCAATAAATCGTTCGAAACGTTGGCTCGTGTCGGCTTAGGTGGAAGGGAAAATGATGAAGTCGCCGGCTTTTCTTTGGGAATGCGGCAACGTTTGAAATATGCTTTAGCATTTTTGTTGGAACCAAAGTTTCTCTTTTTAGACGAGCCCACCGCCAATTTGGACGAGTCCGGCGTAAAACTGGTAAGCGAGCTTCTGACCGAACAGAAAAAACGCGGCCTGGCTGTGGTGGCTACCAACAACCCGGATGAATATAGCTGGGGGGATAAAAAGCTTGAGCTGGGCGGCTGAAACCCGATCGATTCTAAAAAAGGAACTCCGCTCGGAGCTCCGCCGCCGCTGGAGTTTGGGGCTTTTGGCCCTTTTCGGCCTGATTACGGTCTTTGTGGTCTCTTTTTCTTTAAAAACCAGCCCGCTTACCTCCGGAATTCTTTCCACTTTCTTCTGGGTCATAGTCTTTTTTGCCGCTATGGCCGGCCTGTCCCGCTCCTTTTTGAAAGAGGAGGAAACCAAAACGGTTTTAGCCCTCCGCCTGCTGGCGCGGCCTTCGGCGGTTTTCTGGGGCAAACTGTTTTTCAATCTATTTTTACTTTTCTTCCTCGAACTGATTTTGGTGCCGCTTTTTTTCATCTGGCTCAACGTGAGCGGTACGAACCTGACCGGTTTTTTCCTTGTGCTCTTTTTGGGTACTTTGGGGCTGGTGGCTGGAACCACACTAACGGCGGCCATTGTAGCCAAATCGGAATCGAAAGGAGTGCTGTTTGCCATTCTTTCGTTTCCCATTCTGGCGCCGCTTCTGATTTTCGCCATGGCCGGAAGCAAGGCCGCTTTTGCCGGCGGCGGCTGGGAGGAAATCGCGGCATCGGTTAAGACCTTGATTTCGTACACCGCCGTAATGGGAGCCGGCTCCTCCATTCTGTTTGATTTTATCTGGGAAGTTTGACATATATGCAAGCTATGCAACGCTGGTTGCTTTTTTTCTGGATGGCGGCGGTCATCGTTTTGGCCTTCGTCCGCCCCGCTCCGCAGCAGCAGCTGGGAGATTCTTCGCGCATTTTCTACTTCCACGTCCCCTGCGCCTGGGTTACGGTTCTGGCTTTTTTGATGACCGCAATTTTTTCCGTCCGTTACTTGATGAAAAAACAGGTAGAGTTTGACACCAAAGCCGCTTTGTCGGCTCAACTCGGTCTTGTCTTTTGCATCCTGGCGACTCTCTCCGGCTCCATCTGGGCCCGCTTTGCCTGGGGTGCTTACTGGAACTGGGATCCGCGCCAGACTTCCATTTTCCTCCAGCTGCTTATTTACCTCGCCTACTTTGCTTTGCGGGGGAGTTTGCCCGACGGCGAAAGGAAAGCCACCTTCTCCGCCGCCTATGCCATTTTGGCGTTTCTTACTGTTCCATTTCTTATTTTTGTAGTGCCGCGTGTTTTTCCCTCCCTCCATCCTTCCGACACGGTTATCGGCCAGGAGGCCCAGTTTAATTTGGGAAGGGAGGTGCGCTGGATATTTTTCGCTTCTTTGGCCGGCTTTACTTTGTTATATTACCGTTTGTACCGGCTCGGCGCCCGCGTAAAAGTCGCCGCACTGGAAAGTAAAGGAATGCAGTGAATCATAACTACGTGGCAATGGCGGTTGTGCTTATAATTTGGGCCGGCCTCTTTTTTTACCTCGTGCGTTTGGAGAAAAAAATGGATAAAATAAACCGCGGCGAAACGAAGGGACAGGCGTGAAGGCCCGCTATATAATCGCGTTGGCCATAATCATCGGCTTTGTCATTTACGGCGCCGTCAGCTTGAAAACCAGTCTGACCCCCTACGTTTCCTTCGCCGAAGCCAAAAAATCGCCCCAGACCGTGCAGGTGATGGGGGAGTTGGAAAAAAGCCAGACTCGCTACGACACCACCGCCAATCTCCTCTACTTTACCATCAAAGATAAACACGGCGACCTGCTGGAGGTTTCCTACAAAGGGGTCAAACCGGGGAATTTTGACCAGGCGACCCAGATTGTCGCCATCGGCGATTACAAGAATAAAGTCTTTGAAGCCGACCAGCTTTTGGTCAAGTGCCCCTCAAAATATCAGGGGGAAGAAGTGCAAAGCTACAAGGCGGAAAAATGAACGTTTCTATTTTAGGCAACCTTTTCTTAGGCGCCGGACTGACTTTCTGCGCGCTGGCCACCGTCAGCTACCTTTATGCCTGGGGACAAGCAAAAGGTACGGTTGCTTGGGGCCGCCGGTTTTATCGAGCGTCTGCCTTTTTTTCGGTGGCTACTCTCGCATATCTTTTCTTTCTGTTTCTGACCAAACATTACGAAATCACCTACGTCGCCGAATATTCTTCCTCCGATTTGCCCGCCTACTACCTTTTCGCTTCGGTTTGGGCCGGCCAGCAAGGGTCGTTTCTGCTCTGGCTCGGCTGGTCGGCCGTTCTCGGCCTGTTTATGCTCAAGCGGCTGGGGGAATACGAGGAGCGGGGAATGTTTTTCTATCTTCTGGTGCAGCTCTTTTTGCTTTTCATTTTAATTAAACGTTCTCCCTTCGCCCTGGCCGCCAACCCGATGGCCGATGGGCGGGGGTTAAATCCCCTGCTGCAGGATTACTGGATGGTGATTCATCCGCCGGTGATGTTTCTCGGTTTTGCCGCGCTAGCCGTTCCCTTTGCTCTGGCGATGGCGGCTTTGACCAAAGGGGAATACCAGAACTGGGTTACCACCGCTTTCCCCTGGGTCAATTTTGGCCGGATGGTCTTGGGCACCGCCATCATAATGGGCGGTTTCTGGGCCTACAAAGTCTTGGGCTGGGGCGGCTACTGGGGCTGGGACCCGGTGGAAAACGCCTCGCTGATGCCTTTTTTGGGCTCGCTGGCCCTAACCCACGGCTTTTTGATTCAGAAAAACAAAGGCTCTTTGCCCAAGACCAATTTTTTCCTGGCCGTCACCGCCTTTTTGCTGGTGGTCTATGGCACCTTTTTAACCCGCTCCGGAATTTTGGCCGATTTCTCGGTTCACTCCTTCGTCGATTTGGGCATAAACGCCTTTTTGGTCCTCTTTCTTTTCACCTTCATCGCCATCGGCTACGGGATGCTTTTGTGGAAGAGCCGCCGGATTAAGGGAGTGGCCTATTCCGGCCCGGTGGTCAATCAGGATTTTTCGGTGCTTTTGATGGTGCTTTTCATTTCGCTTTCCGCCTTTATGGTGCTTTTGGGCACTTCCTCGCCTCTGATTACCCGGCTTTTCGGCCAGCCCTCCAACGTTGAAATTTCCTATTACGTGCGCACGCATTTGCCCATCGGTATCGCCATCGCATTTCTTTTAAGCATGACTCCCTATCTTTTCTGGCGCTCCGCCACACCGTACGAAAAGTTTAAAAAGGCGCTCTGGCCGGCCATCTTAGCCGTCGCTTTCGCTGCCCTGACGTATGCGCTCGGCTTTCGCGAATCGGTCTATCCGATTTTTCATTTTCTCACCTTTTTTGCTCTGTTTTCCAACATCGCCATCTTTTTCCGCTCCTTTTCCGCTCGCCCGGTCAACTCCGGGGGACATTTGTCGCACGTGGGGGTGTCGATGCTTTTAGCCGGCTTTGTCTTCTCATCTGTTTACTCCCAGGAAAAGCGCCTTAACCTGGCCCTCGGCGATAAAGCAACCGCCTTTGGCTACACTTTGACCTACAAGGGGACCGAGGGCGACTTAAAACAGACCGAAAATGCCTTGATTTTCGCCGTCGAGCATAAGGGCCGGACTTCCGAAGCCCGTCCCCGCTTTTACTGGTCGGAGTACAGCCGGGGGTATATGCGCAAGCCGGCGATTGAGAAGGGAGTTTTGTACGACCTCTACATTTCCCCCATCAACCATTCCCGCGCCTCCGAAGCGCAGGCCGAGCCGGGGATGGTGGTTCTTGCCGACGGCGAAACCAAAGAGGATGTCTTTGGCTACAAAGTCACCTTCAAGGGCTTCACGGAGCCAAAGATGGAAGGCGCCGAGGTTTCCGTTGCCGCCCTTTTGCAGGTCGCCGGCTACGGCGTCTCCGGAGTGCGCAAGCCGGTTCTCGAGATTAAATCCTCCGGCCAGCGCGTCTCCCCGCCGGTGGAACTTTCCGGCGGAAACACGGTCGCTCTTCTGGATGCCCGCCCCGAGCCGAGGCAGGTGGCATTGAAATTTTCCGGCCCTTCGGTCGATATGGCCGCCACCCAGCCAACGGCCGACGTGGTTTCGATTGAGGTTTCCAAAAAACCGTTAATCAGCCTGGTTTGGGTCGGCACCTTCATCGTAACGTTGGGCGGCATCATCTCCGTCATCCGCCGCGGCAAGGACCTGCCAACCTCCGCCCGCCCCATCGAGCGGACAACGCCGGAAGCTTCCGAACCGCCCAAGGTTCTGGCCCCCCGCTAAAACAATTTTCTAATCCCTAATCCCTGTTTTTAGAGGCATCCCACCGGCTGCTGACCCAAAAAAACCAAGTTCAACTCGTTCACCACGTCCGATGGCGTTAAAAAACCATCGCAGTTCAAGTCGGCAAAACAGAGATTGCAAATGCCAACCCCCAAAAAGGCACAATTCAACATTAAAACTACATCTGACGTGGTGAAATTCCCGTCAGAATTCATATCCCCTCTTGCGGCATTTACCACCGTCACCGAAAAAGCGCACGTATCCTTATTTCCAGAAACATCTGAAGCCACACAGGTGACCAAGGTAATGCCCAGAGAAAAAACTGAACCAGAAGGTGGTGAACAGCTTACCTCAGGTATGGGGCAGCCATCTATAGCCGTGGCGGCAAATGTGACTACCTTGCTGCTTTCATCCGGGCATGTTGCGTAAACCTTGATATTGGCTGGACAGCTAATTACCGGCGGAACCGTATCTGCCGAAAAAATTAAAGCCTGACCCGCTAAAGCCGCGGCGGCCCCGGGAACTCCCACGATGACTTCAGGCTTTCCATCTCCGTTCATATCCCCATCTCCGGACACCGAAGCGCCAAAGAAGCGATCGTAAAGACCGGCATCTACCTGACAAAGCCGAGCGCCAGTAGCACCTGAATAGATGAACATTGAACCCCTGTCCCCACTGTCGCCAAGAGCTCCAATGACAAAATCAGGTTTTCCGTCAGCATTCATATCTCCGGCCCGGTCAACTGAATGACCGAATTGCCGATTGTCCAAAACACCGTCAACCTGATAAAGCAGTCCTCCATCAACACCCGAGTAAACATAAACCGAGCCAGCCCCAGAAAACTTACCGGGGCTATTATCAGGAGCACCAATCATAAAATCTGGCTTTCCATCCCCATTTATATCCCCTACTCCAGCCCCAGCGAGACCAAAGTGGGCAATAGCCATAGGTCCGTTTTTCTGGAAAAGCAGCGCCCCATCTGCTCCCGAATAGACGTAAGCTACTCCGGCATCAGTAACGCCGCCCGGATCGGCATAAGGAACACCGACAATGAAATCACCTTTTCCATCCCCGTTCAGGTCGCCGGGGGCCGTGACTGAATAACCAACTCTGTCTCCGCTAGCCGCGCCGTCCACTTGATAAAGTAGTGCACCATTGAGTCCGGAAAAGACATAGGCAGAACCAGCATTTGTGAAACCGTTTGGGCTGACAAGTGGAGCTCCGACTATAACATCAGCTTTGCCATCTCCGTTAATATCTCCTACTACTGCTACAGAAAAACCAAATACACCGTTAGCGAAAGCTCCATATTTCCGCAAGAGCAAGCCACCGTTAGTTCCGGAATAGACATAAGCCGCACCTGCATCGGCAAGACCGCCCACATCAGTACCCGGTGCTCCTGTAATAAAGTCAGGTTTTCCATCGCCATTCACATCACCCGCCCTCTTGGCAGACCATCCAAGAAAAGCAAAAGTGTCTGTACTGTTTTTCTGGTAAAGTAAGCTTCCATCTACTCCCGAGTAAACGTAAGCAGACCCCAATTTCGGATATCTGCTTCCATTCGGACCGGCATCATATGGTGCACCCACTACAAAATCGGCTCTGCCATCCCCATTTACGTCCCCGATTATGGCTACCGAAGAGCCCAGCTCATCAACTGCTCCAGCGCCATACTTTTGGTAGAGCAAATTGAGCTGGCAGAAAGCAAGCTCTACGTGCCCAACTAAGCACAAGGAAATCGATAGGAAAAAACACAACCCAATCTTTCTCGGCACAAAGTCTCCTTACCTGGAAAAAAGATAACCAATGATTCCTCTTTTTGCAATCGAAATCTTTCTTAATCGCTTATCTCCACCTTCGCAAAATCCGCATAAAAATCGAGGCAAAAAACGCTCGCCTGCTATTAGTAGAGGGATATGCGTAACTCTCAAATAGAATCGTAGGGGCGAATCTTTAGATTCGCTTAGGGTGAACTTTTAGGTTCACCCCTACAAAAACAAATAGGAAATAGGAAAAATGATGGAGATTTGAGCTTATTTTTTTTCCAAAAGCGCGAAGGCGCGGTAGAAATTGGTCTTTTCCAACGACGGGCGGACTTCGGAGGTCAGCTTTTCGACCGAAACTTCCTCCACCGCCCCGCGGACCGAAAACTTGAGAAAACCATGCAGCAAACGCGCAAAAAAGCCGGTCAAGGTTGCCAGGGAAATCCTTTCGTTGGAAGATTTGAAAGAGAGGATGGCATTGGAATCGACAAACAGCCGGTGGTGAAAGGTAAAATCTCCGGCCAGACTTTCCCGCGCTTTGCGCCAGTTTTGGGTGAGGCGATAAACACCCAAAATCGGTTTGAAATGCGCCGTAACCAGATTTGCGGCAGACAGAAAATGAGCAGTCGCTTCGTCATCGTTCAGCAAGGCCTCGGAGGAAAGCTTTTCGCGCACCTGTTCGTAGCGTTCCAGCCGGCGCCCCAAGGCCTTAATGGAGTTTCTCAAAACCATCTCGAAGATATCGGTCTCCAACTCCCCTTTGGTGAAAACCAGCAAGGCCGCCTTTTCCAGATTTTGCAAAATCACCGAACCGAAGGCGAAATCAAAGCTCAAGCGGTCGCCGGGCTTGAGGTAGTAGGAAACCTGCAAAAGCCGCAGGGCAATCGAGCGGATGGCCTCGCTGGAAAAGAAAGCGGGCAAAAGCTGATAGGTGGTCTCTTCCGACTTGTTCAAAAACAGAACGCCGGAAACGCCGGGAACCGCTTTTAAATCTTCCAGAACTTTGTTCATTCTTCCCCGCCGGGCAAAAGTTTGAAAAACTCTTCTTTTATCGAACCGCTTTGGGCATCTGCCGCTACCGAAATTCCCACGTAGATTTCGGGAACCTGGCCCAAAAACAAACGCCCCGGCTCCAGACTGCCTTCGCCCTTATAAAACCGGCCCAGCTTGGTGCTTTTTTCCAAAAAGCCCAAAAAGATTACCAACTCGGAGAACAAAAAGGCGATTTCTTTCAATGGATCGGAAAGCTCTCCCTCCATTTGTAAAACGCCGTCGCCGTTGGCGGTCAAATAGCCCAGGGCGGACGGATGCAAGGCCAGGCGTTTCAAATCATCGATTTCAAAAACCCTTTTGGATTCGACTTTTTTGCGGACTTTAGCGTCCAGATACTCGGTGGTTTCGCGGTGCTGCAAAACCAGCTGGCGGTCCAGCGCGCGCTGGTCTTCGTCGGTTTCCACGCCCCCCAGCCAGAGATTATCCACCTTGTGCACCACCTCTCCGCCCAGAAAGACGGTGGTGGTGAGGTGCGGGCGGGGACTGTGCGAGAATTCGGTTTGAATCTGGAATTCCTTCTCTTCCCAAATGACTTTACCTAATTTTCCAGTCGGTAAATACATAATTTTTTAAGCGGGCCAAGGCGTTGAAATCGGACGCCTGCCCCCCCTATTGTTTTCGGCAGATTCGGAGTTTTTTAGAGAGGGAATTAAAATCTGCGCGGGCAGCTAAGATGCGCGATTGGAAAAGTTAGAAAACCTGGAATGTATTGTTTCCAGACATCGGTAATAGTTTTCTCTCCACAAGCTGAAGGGATTTGAATTACTTTTCAAGAGCCTTGGTGGTTTCTGGCGGGGCCGCTCTAAGCCGGCGCCCCGACCAGTCGGGGCGAGCCACCCCCGCACTCTGAAGAGTGCGCCGGAGAGTAGAATTGGTTTTTAGGACCTCCCGGTCGCTTAGGCTTTTGGCTCTCGGCCGGAAAAAGTGTTGCCTATATCTGGAAACTGAATATTAGAAAAGCAGGAACTGCTTTACTTGCAGGGCCAGCTCCTGTTTTTCCTCTTTCACCAGGTCGGCGTTTTTTACCGCTCGGGAAAAGTTGGGGTTGATGGCCAATGCTTTTTCAAAACTTTCCCCGCCGGCCCGTAAAAGAAAGAAATACAAGAGCAGGTAGCCGGCCGCCTGCTGGCGCTGCCTCCAGTGTCTGGCAAAATCAAGGCCGGCGTCTTCCAGTTCGGCCAGAGCGGCAATAATCGAGGAAAACTCGATTTTACCGATGCCCGAGGAAAACAAAATCCAGAGGTAATCCAAGGTGCTGAAAGGAGGCAGGACAAAAAGCTCCCCCAAAACCGGCCGCAACCCGGCGGCCACGGCCGAAAAGTTTCCGCCTTCGTATTCGGAGAAAAGCCGGCGCGTTGTTTCGGAACTTACCCCAAATTCGGATTTCAAAACCGCTTCCAGGCGGGCGCGAAAATCGGGCGGGATGGAAGCGGGATTGTTCGCGGCCTCCAGAATTTGCAGGTAAACATCCAAAAGCTGGCGAAGTTTTTCGCCTGCGCTTGAATCGGTTTGCGCCAGAGCCATGCGGCCCTCGGCTGGTTTTCCAACCCAGGCCCAAAAGCAGGCGGAAGCAAGCGGGGCTTTCTTTTGAAAATCCTCCGGCAGGGGTTTGATTCCCCATTCCGCCGTCCAGGCGGCGACGGCAAAGAAACCGAAGGGATCAGTTTTTATTTGCAAGGCAACCGAAAAACTTAAAAAAGCCGCCGGATACTCCTTGCGGGAAGCCTGCCAGAGCCCCACAAGGCCGGCGGTACGCAAATCTTGGGCCAGTTCCGAGCAGGCGATTTTTTGTAAAATTTCTTCCCGTTCGTCCATACTAAAAGTCCAAACTTTTCAAAAGCAAAGTGTGCTTTGCGGAAATTTTTTTGACCAGCGCAAGCTGTCCTGAATCAGACTGGAGCGCCTCTTCCGCCGAGGAAAGAAAAAAAGAGCCGTAAAAAAGATAGGCGACGCCTAAAAAATTGGTCAAATCGGCGAAGCCGGGCTGATTTTCCAAATGCAGTTTTTCGATGTAACGCTCGACCTGGTTTTTAGAGAGGAGCTCGCGTCCCGCGCGAAAGGCCAGGTTGAAAAGATAACACCAGGCTTTCAGGTTGGATTTATCCACCCGGGAATTGCTTTTTCCTTTCAAATCCAGATAAATCCGGCAGAGGGAGTCGTAGTAAATGTTCGCGTTAATCGCCGGAAAAACCGCCTCTGGTTCCATAAGGGAAAAAGACTGCTGCAGCAACTCTTCCGCTTTCTCGAGATAGGCCGGGGCATTGCCGTTGCTGCCTCCCTGGTCCAGATAGAGTTGCGCCAGGTTCAAGCGGACGTCTATAAAATTGGGATTGGTGGAAAGGGCGGAAAGAAAAGCTTTTTCCCCCTCGACTAACTTTCCTTCTTCGACAAAAAGCTGACCCAAGGCATTGGCGTAGTCGGCATAGTTGGAATCGAGTTGACAGGCTTTTTCATAGCAAGCCTGAGCTTGATTGAATTTCCCCATCCGATGGCAGACGTTGCCCAAATGATAAAGCGCTTCGGCAAAATCGGGGAAAAGCGTTAAGGCCAGCTTAAGTTCTTCTTCGGCTTCCTGATAGAACTGATAGACAAAGAAAAAATACCCCAGCTTCATATGCGCCTGCGGGTCTTTGGTTTCGGTTAACTTCTGCTTTAATTGCAAAGCCAAAGACAAAACCGAAGCTTCCGACTCGTGCGCCCGTTTCCCCTCGGCCGTTCGGCCGCTTGGAGCTTTGCCGGGGTATAGCCGGGCGGAAACCAGCCGTCCGCCGCGAAAAAAGTTGACCACCCAGGCCCGCTCCAACTCGTCGTAACAGGTTTCCACACGGAAACCTGCCTCTCCGCAGTGGAAACCGTTGCACAAAACCGTCTGCGAGTGCGGTTGAATAGCTATTTTTTGTGTCGTAGCCTTTCTCCTTCGGGAAAAATATCCCCCGAAGAAGTATCGGCTGAAAGGAAGCTATTCTTGAGATTTAAGAGAAACGCAGCCCGCGGCGGGCGGCTGAGCGCGCAAAGCGAAAGCGGCTTTTGGCGGAAAACAGCTTTTTAGCCCAAAGCAGCCGGACGAGACCCCAAAAGCTTACGCGGCAGCCCCGGCGGGACAGCTCGTCTTTAAGCTCGCCGATGGAGTAAAAGGGGTCTTCGGAAATTAGTGCCATAAGGGTCTCTTCCAGCCCGACGGTTTTAGAAACCGGGGGCGACGGTTCCGTTTTGATTCTGCTTTCACGAGCGAAAACCGACGGGTTAGAACCGGGTTTTAACCCGGTTGCTGCCGCCATCCCAAAGTCTTCTTTGGCTTTTTCCAGAGAATCAAAGGAGCGCAGAATGGAATCAAACTCCAGAAGTTCGAAAACCTCATAGACGCCGGGAACCATGCGGACCAGCTTGATGTCCCCTTTATTGGCGCGCACCTCGCGGATGTTGGATACGAATATTCCCCAGCCGGCCGAGGAGATATAATCGACGCCGCCCAAATCGACCACGATGCGGTAGCGCTTTTGAGAAATAAGCGAATTCATCACCTTTTCCAGCTCGGTAGCGGTCATCGTATCGACGACGCCATCCACCCGCAAAACGGACAAGTTATCCCCGTTATTGTGGTCTAAGGATATTTTAATTTCCCGCATCAGAGTTCGTCCGGCCCTTCCAGCGAATACTCCGGCTCCTCTTTCTTATTCTCGGCTAAAAAAGGCCTGCTGTCAAGCCCCTTTTCCCCATTTTCGGAGGCCACCGAGGCTTCCTGGGCTGTCAGCGTGACTTTATCTTTGATAACCACCACGGTCATATCATCGGCCAAATTTCCGTCACCGGTAAAGCGGGCGACCTCGGATTTGATCCGGTCAACCAGACCAGAAGCAGAAAGTTCCGCCGAAGTTTCAATCAATTCGGCCAATCGATTCACCCCAAAGCGATTACGCCCCGAATCGGAAGCTTCCACGATGCCATCGGTGAAAAGAACAAAGAAGTCCCCTTTCTCCAAGCCGAGTTCCTGCTTTTCTATTTTCTCCTCGAAAGTTGAACCATCCGGCAAAACCAGACCCACTGGCAAACCGGCAGGATTGAATAACTCCGCTTTTTTTGTTTTTGCCCGATAAAAAATCATGGGCATATGGCCGGCAGAAGAAAAAGAAAGCCTGCGCAGCTTCGTATCGAAGAGGGCTAAAAAGATGGTGACGAACATATTTTTGTGAATGCCCTCCACCGCCAGCCGGTTGACGCGGCACAAAATTTCGGCCGGGGACGTCTGCCCCTTCGCCTCCAGGCGCAAGGCGGTGCGCACCATTGCCATTCCCAGAGCGCCGGGCACTCCCTTGCCGGAAACATCGGCCACGGCGATGCCCATCAAATCCGGCCCCACCGGGAAGAAATCGTAAAAATCGCCCCCAATTTCACGGGCGGCCTGATACCAGGCGGCCACCTCCATTCCCTCTATTTGGGGAAATGCGGCCGGCAGCAGCGCCTGCTGTACTTCCTGCGCTAACTCCAATTCATGCTTCATCTTTTCTTGCTCCAACAGTTCTTTTTGGGATCTTTTGAAACCGGCGGTAATTTCGTTTACGGCGCGGGCAATCTGTCCGAATTCATCGCTGCTGTAAACCGGCACGCTGGGCTCCCCCTCTTTCACCCGGCGTAATCCCTCGCTAAGCTTTTCAAAGGGACGACTCAAGTATGCTCCCACCACCCAGATTCCAATCAAACCAATCACCAGGATAGTGAAGCAAACTTTCAAAAGAAAGTTTTTGCCGCGCAGGATTTCCTCACCCAAGACCGAGGCGGGCACAGCCAGGTGCACGAATCCCAGGAACCGGGTGCCAGCATGAATTTTTTGTATCATATAATAAAAGTTCTCTTCGGGTGAAACGGCGGCGGTCAGTTTTACCTGACCATTCAATTGGGCGGCCGTAATGAGCTGGGGCCGGCCGGCGACGCTGGATATTCCATCGGGCGGTTGATATTTGGATAAAAAATCCAACCGTCCAAACGGGTCGGCCCAGATCTCTCCTTTCTGGTCGGTAATGAATAAAGCGGAAAGTTCGGAATGGGATTCTTTGGTTTTGGTGGCGAGGGCGAACAGGCTCAAATCATCCCGGTTGAAAAGCGGGTCGGCAGCGGAAGCAGCCAAAGTCCCGGCTAAGTTTTGCAAATTCTGGTCGAAGTTGGAAACGGCGTTTTCGGAAATTTTTCGTCCGGCAACCAAATAGGTTCCAAGCAGCAGGCCCAGCAAAACCACGGTGCCTAAAACGGAAACTTTAGTGCGCAGGGAAAAACGCCCGACCGAAGGAAAAGCTGGGGCCTTTAAATACTTGCGCATGCGGAACTCATTTTCCTCCCCGCGGCGCAGGTAGCTGACCTCGTCCATTATTTTTTCGATGAGATAAAGCCCCAACCCTCCTTTGCGGCCGGTTTCCACCAGCCGGGAGAGGTTGAGCCGTTCCCCCTCCCTGATATCCAGGCGGCGGCCACAGTCGAAAAAAGAAAGTTCAACGAAGTCTTTGGAAAAGCGAACCGTCAGGCGAATAGTTCCCTCACCGTACAAATAGGAATGGCGAATTACGTTAGTCGCCGCTTCTTCCACGGCCAGCCATAAGGCGCTTTGTTCCTTGGCCGGCAAATTCAACTCCCAGATGGCGGTAAGCAAAAACTTGCGCATCGGCTCCAGCTCGTCACTTTTGGCCTTGAAGAAGGCGGTGCTTTCTTTTAACAAGCGGCTCATTTCAACCTTTTTTTCGCTTCGGCAACGTTGCGCAGAAGCGCCTCGTTGTTTGGATAGCGCAAGGCCAACTGTTGCCAGAACTCCAAAGCCTTTTGGTAATCCCCCGCGGTATAGGCGGCGCGTCCCAGATTGTATACCCGCCAGGCCTGGGGGTCTTTTTTCAAATCTTCCAGAGTAGTTTTTTGGGCGGTGGCGGCACGAATTTTCTGCAAATAGCTTGCGGCGACGGGGTCGGAAGGGCGTTGCTCCAGAACTTTTTTGAAATTCTCTTCGGCGGTCATCAACTGGCCGGCATCGTAGTTGGCAATGCCCTGTTTGAGCAAATCATCCGCTTTTATTTCGCGTGCTACCAAATCAAAGCGATTGGACGCCAAGGTGTCCTCTGAATCCAGTTCGGATAATTTTTTCCAAGCCATCAGAGACCGGTCGAATTCTTTTTTTCGAAAGGCCGCCCAGCCCGTAGAGTCAAGCGCCTGTTTAGCTGAATCTAAGGAGCCCTTGATTTTGGCGCTTAATTCGACGAATTCCAAATCGCCGGTTTTTTTTCCGCTTTCGAGCGCATTTAGGGCAGATTTATAGCTGCCCGATTCATAACCTCGCCGGGCGGACTCCAAAGCTTCGTTGCGCAAACGAGTCGCCTTCAACTCGTTTTCCCTTGTCTCTTTTTCCTCTCGAAGCGAACTCTCCAATCGACCGACTTCACTTTTCAAATCTTCATTTTCCGGGTCAATGCCCAAAGCGAGCCGATAGTAAGTCAGGGCGGAATCGTTTTGCCCGGAAAAGAGAAATTTTTCTCCTTTGCCCTGATACTCTTCCAGCCGGGCGCGGTTCAGACGGAGATAGTTTTCGCGTTCCCCCCGCTCTTTTTGTTCGCGGGCTTTTCTTTCACGGTCAAAGGTCGAAGCTCCAAAGCGAAAAGTGAAGGCGACCCGGTGGCTGGTGGAAAGTTCTTGCGGCGAAGATTTGAAGGCGTAATCCAGCCCGACTCGGTGGTAGGCCAGCCCGCCGCCGAAAGTGGCGGCTTTCCGGTCGTAACCGCCCCGCAAAAAGAGGTAACCAAAATAGGAGAGCTCTCCGCCGGCATGAATTTTCAGCGGCGTTTTTTCGGACTTATCCAAGTCAAAGGCAGTAAGAAGACTCCAATTCCCATCAGAAAAAGGCAGCGAATACGAAACCCCGGCCTTGAAGTTGCGCGGAATCGATTCCTTGCTGTTCTTTAAGGTTAAATCGGAGGAAACCACGTCCTGCAGGTTCAGGCCAAAGGAGAGATTTTCACCCGGCGACAAAATCAGGCCGACATCGGCCCCCACGGCCGTGGTGGAAAAACCGGCCAGGGATTGGCTGTACAGTTTCCCGCTGGCGCCCAATTTCAAGAACTTGAACAAAGGATAGCCGTAGCCCAAAAGAAATTCGCTTTCGGAAAAAGAAGTCTCTCCCAAATCGGAGGCGCGGTTATCGCGGGAGAAGATACCATCCGTGCCGAGACGCAAAAAGCCCGCTGAGAAGGAACCGGCTTGTAAAGTTGGGTAAGCGATTCCGCCAAAATCAAATTCGGTTCCTTCCGGCAGGGTGACGTGGGTGAAGGTAAGTTCGGGGTAGGAAAGCTGGGGCAGGCCGGCAGGATTCCAGAAAACGGCGGAGGCATCATTGGCCACCGAAACGAAACTTCCACCCATTCCGACGGCGCGGGCGCCGGCGCCCAAAAGGAAAAAGGAAGAAAGACCGGAGGCCGCTTCTTCGGAGGCCAAAGAACCGGCATTCAGGAAAATCAACCCGATAATTAAAATCATTTTTTTCATTTTACGATTGCCAGTTTTTGTTTAACCGTTTCGCCGGTGGCCTTGGAACGGATAACCGCCAGATAGACCCCGTTTTTTACTTCCCTTCCCTTTCCGTTGCAGCCGTCCCATTCAATTTGGTTAATACCGGCACGGCCTCCTTCTATTCCGGCAGAATAGGTTTTCTCCATAACCAGCTCTCCGGTCAAAGTGTAAATTTTTACTTCCACTTCCGAAGCGGCCGAAAGGCGGTAGGCAATTTGCAGCTTCTCCGAAGGGGGGGAAAAAGGATTTGGATAAGTAACCAAAGAAGTTGCCAGGCTGGAGCCGGAGGCGGTGGTGAATACCGAAGAGTTGAAGGCAAACGGCTGGCCGTTGGCGGCAAGCAGGAGGGCCGGAACAGGCGGGCTGTTCGGAATGGAATCTATGGCTTCAATCAGGTTCTCTTTGGTGGAAAATCTCAGGGATGAAGAATTTTGGTCCTTGGGGCGAAGCGAAAAAGAAAAGTTTTTACTTTCACCCGTCCCAATGACAACCGGCGGGGAGAAATTGAAAACCAAGCGGTTACCCTCAACGGTTGCCGATTCAACGCGGCTGCCGTCAAAAAGCCGGGCTTCTTCAAAAGCGGAAACGGGGCCCTGCACCTCCACCGCTATCTTTTTAAGCAAAAAGGTGTGAAGGCCGGTGAAATCGTTGCTGGTGAAGCTGAGGCTGAAGGGGGAGACCGGCTGGCCTGAAAAGAGCAAAGGTTTAAGAGTTTCGCTCGCGCCGACTTCGAGAGCGCCCAAACCTCTGAGAATTTTGAAGGACAAAACATTGATGTCCGGACTCAAGGCGGCGGGCACGCCGCTGTTGGAATCGAGCGGGACTTGCAACCAGATTGTTTCTACGCGGACGGAATCAAGCGTATCCTGCACCTGAAGATAGAAGGTGGCGGGTTGATGGGGGGTAATGGAAGCCTGCGAATCCGAGATAAAAGTCAAAAGGGGCGGGGTTACGCGCAAGCGGATTTGACCGGAGCTGACCGGCGCTTCGCCAAAATTGGAAAGATGCACCGACAGGGTTAGGCTTTGACGCGCCAGAAGAATCCCGTTTTGGGGGAAGCCAGGAGAATCGACTTTGGGTTCGAGTTCCAATACCGCTTTGCGCTGGCGTAAAACAGTAAGGCGGTCAACGGAAGCGTCCAAAACGGCTGTGGCATTAGTAAGTTTTCCTTTGCCCGGACGCACTTCCAGCAGGTAGGTCGTCCAGCCGATGAGCGAAGAATCGGCCGGAACGGCGAGCGTTTGCTCTTGACTTTGATTGGGGGCCAAAGCCGGAACGACCAAAGAATCGAGCGCGCCCCCGTCATCCAATAAAACAACTTTTGTAGAAATTAAGCTTTCGGCGGAGGGATTGAATAATTTGAAATAGATGGGGAAAGACTGGTCGCTGTTGACGCGCGGTACCGTCCACAAGGTTTCCAAGGCGATTTGGGGCTGGGAAAAAAGCAGAACCGGCTCGAGATTGGTAAGTTCAAATGTCGTGGTAATTTCATTTTCTTTACCTGACAACTTTAAAATCGGCTGCCAGGATAAACCGGAGGGCGCATCTGAATTATCGCGTGTTTTGAAATTCAAATGCTCTGCCGAGGTTCCCCCCACACCAAAAAGGCGAATGGCTACTGTATCACCCGGACGAGTCAAAAGAAGGCGGGTCAGACTGTCGGGCAGGTAAAAAGCACCACCCTCGTTTTTCAGTTCGAGGAGGAATGAATCTTGTGGCAAAGCGATTATCGGATACAAAGTACCGGTGTCATATTTTATGATGGCGGGTCTCTCCAAAATAAGGTTTTCACCAACGGAAAACGAATCGGAGAAGCTAAGGCCATCCCGGCGGCCGGAAACCAAGAGAGAAAGTTGTGCAGTACCGGAAGGAAAGGTTTGTGGAAAGCTATCCGGCTTGAACAGGATTTGGGCTTCGGCATTTTTAGGTAGGAGAGTAAAATCGGAAATTTGAATAGAATGGGAAGAGGAGCTTTCCATTGCGACCAGGATGGTGGCAGGCTCCAGAACAACATCAAAATTGGATTGATTGACCACGGCTAATTTCTGTTGGTAGATGCGGCCTTTGGAAAGGCGCTTGTAGTACAAGCTTCCTACGACGGGGCGGAGGTACATAGAATCGGCGACGGAAATGGAATCCAAAACCGGCGTTTTTATAGACAAATTACCGGCATATTTTCCAATCAACTCCAACTGAACCGCAAAACGGCCTAAAGGAAAATCAGAATGGATTGAGCCGGTGGCCGAAAAGGATTGGGTTTGAGAGGAATCGATGGCTGCCGGTAAATTGGGGATAGTCAGGAAAATTTCCCGTCCGGCGGCCAGCAACTTGACCGAATTCAAAATAAAGTCGGCCGGCGCTTGATTGGTGGCCCGAAACAGAACCGAAAAATTTTCCCCTCGAATTAGATTGTTGGACGACAAAGAAAATGAATCTACGGCCACCGACTGAATCACTATCGACGGAGATTGACCCGATTTAGCGCTCTGGCTGGTGGCGGTGAAAACATAGCCGCCGGCTGGGCCGAAGAAAGTGGTGCCCAAGGCGTTCAAGTCCGCCACGCCGGAAACAAAGCTCCCGGCTTGTTTTAACACGTTGTTTTCCAAAACCTCGGTGGGCTGGGAAGTAATAACTACTGAATCCGAAACGGCGTTGAAATTGTCTTTCAAGTTCTTAAATTGGTCGCGGGCGGTAAGCGTGGCGGGAGGGGAAAACGGCACGCCGGAGATTTGCGGAGAAGTCAGAAAAAAGTCGAAACGGACCAAGGCCGCCGGTGTGACTAAAACGGTGTCTGAAGAGAAGCGCAGCGCACCGGAAATTCCTTCCAGCACCACTTTTTCCGCTTTGGGCAAAATTGCCGTTCCCTGCCCGGAGCCATCAATGACCGAAACCAGAGGCAGAACTGGCCCGGTGCTGTCGGAAGCTATTCCATCGCTGTTTTTTAAGGCGATTTGAACGGTAAGGGAAACCGGGTTGCCGTAGGCATCGACCACGTTTTGAACCAAGACAGAAAAAGGCGCGCCGGCCTCAACGGTTGCCGGCGCGGAAACGGAAAAAGAGCTGGGGGGAGCTGGTACAATGGTGAAGGTCACCGGCGGGGAGCGTAGGGTGTCGATTCCGAAAGTTAAGGTTTGCGTTCCCTTGGTTAAAAACTTAACCGAGCTGCCGCGGAAGGTGTGCCGGCCGGAATCGGCGACGGCAAAAGTGTATGGATTTGAAGCCGGATACTGCAGAATAGCCCTTGAATCGCTGCTGGAAAAATAGGCGTTGCCGAGATAGTCGGTTTTAAGGTTTCTGAATCGGTCTTGTACCTCGGCCTGAAAAGTTGCCACGCTGTCGCCGGCGGTCAAAGTGCCGGGCAAAGGTGACAGCAAAAAGGTGCCCAAACCAGCCGGGCGGACGTTTATATTGTTGCTTAATCGGCTAATTGCCCCAACCGTACCGCGTAGGATGGTTGGAGTAGTAGCGAACAGAGTTTGCTTTGAGGTGCCGCTGCCGGAAACAACAATTATTGGGCTTAAAGTTGGAAAGGTTCCATTTGGAGAAGGGCCGCCGCCGGATGCGGCGGAAATGGTAACCGCGCCGGAGGCCGGGTTGCCGTATAAATCGACGCCACCCAGGACATTTGCATCGAAGGGAACACCGGCAAGGACATCCGGATTGGCCAATAACAAAAAATTGACCAGGATATTGGCTTTTACCCGAACCGGAAGTGACGAGCCAATTTTTCCATCCGAGGACACCGAAATTCTTTTATTCCCGGCGGTTTTCAAAACAAACTGGCTGCCGGGAAAGGTGTGGCTGCCGTTGTCTTTTCCCACACCGCTGGTAAAAACGTAGGGCGGCGGTAGAACGGCCTGCGGGTCTTCGGAAGAAAAGAAAACCGTGTCGGCAAAAGTGGTGACGATATTATCTAAAGTGTCCCTTGCCCTAACCGTGACATTTGCTGCAGGAACGGGAAAGGGAACACCTGCTACCGTTGAATCGGGAACACCGGTAAGGTCAAAGCGGTCGAGAGAACCGGCCACGACCGAGAAGGTTAAAGGCAAGCTGGAAAGCTCGCCGGAATAAGCAAAAATTTCAACTTGTCCAGACCGGGTGGCAAAGAAACGGTTGCCTACAAAATTTCCGTCACCGGTCGAGGCACCGGGTAGCCTCCAGGCAACGGAAAAGTTTTCGACCGGGTTGCCAAAACGGTCTTGGGTCAAGGCTTTGAGTTCGATAGATTCTCCGGCGCGGAGGGTTTCAACCTTGGGCGGCAAAATAGAAACTTGATGGGCTTTGGATGACAAAAGAATTAAGGGTTCGGAGGTTAAAGAAAAAGACTCAACGGATTGATTGGCATCAACGACCATTGCTTTGATTTCAAAATTTCCTGCTTTGCTTGAGTTTAAAACCTTGTCTAATTCGAACAACACGGTTTGGCTGAAAGCGGTTGAGTAATTCCGGAAGTTTATTTCGATCTTGCGGTTTTCAACTTTAAAATTCTCGACAGAGAACAAGCCGGCCGACCCATCCTCGAGGAAAGCTTTCACCTCTTTAACCGGGCGCAAATCAAAACCTTCGGGAAAACGGAAAACAAAGCTGCCGCGAACCGGTGAATGGAAATCGGAAACCAAAATTTTATACGGTTCAGATTCCCCGACTACGCCGGAAGCGGGCAAAACGACGACTTCCCCCGCTTGAAGGGAGAGTCCAATCAGCGCGAGTACAAGAGCCGAAATAAGCTTTTTCATGCCAATCGCCCTTCTTTTACCAATAACTCTCGGCGGGCTAAACGGAGGCCGGAATCCTTAAACATCTTTCTGGGAGATGCGGCTGCGGATTAAATTGAGCAAAAAGGCGACCGTGCCGGCGACGGCGAAGGAAATCGCCAGGATGAAAAGTCCGGTTAAAACCTCTTTAAGCCATAACGGCATCTATTCCCTTCGCTCCTCCCTTCGCGCCAGAAGATAAAGCGGCAAAGGGAGTTAGGCAAGGAAAACAAATGGAATTATGGCAAATTCTTGCTTTACTTTTTAACGGCTAAAGATGATAATGAGCCAATCGAGATGATAGGGCAGACGGTTACGCTATTTTATGATTGAATCATTAAGCCATTTTATCATTGTCGGATTGAAAAAATGAATCAATGATTCAATGGATAAATGACTAAATTGTCTTTATGATCGGCCAAACCATTTCGCATTACAAAATCTTGGAGAAGTTAGGCGAAGGGGGTATGGGGGAGGTTTATCTGGCCGAGGACATCAGCTTGGGCCGGAAGGTGGCGGTGAAGTTTCTTTCTTCCGACAAGGCCGCCGACCCGGAATCCCGCCAGCGCTTTGTGCACGAGGCCCGAGCCCAGGCGATGCTTTCTCATCCGAACATCGCCACTTTCTACGAGGTCGGGGAAGAGGCGGACAAAGTCTATATCGTTATGGAATACATCGAGGGGCAGCCGCTCTCTAATTTAGCCCAGTTTGAGAAATTTTCTTTGGCGGAAATTCTCGATATCGCCATTCAAATCGGTGAAGGATTGCAGGCGGCGCACGAGAAGGGAATAATTCACCGGGACATCAAACCGGAGAACGTGCTGGTTACCGCCAAACACCACGCCAAAATAACCGACTTCGGGTTGGCAAAATGGAAGGGGGCTTCCACGCTCACCCAGACCGGGGCCCGCATGGGAACGGCCTATTATATGTCGCCGGAGCAGGTGGAGGGGAAAAAGGTTGACCATCGAACGGATATTTTCTCTTTGGGAACCATTCTATATGAATTGCTTTGCGCCCGCAGGCCGTTTGAGGGGGAGACGGATACGGCGATTTTCTATGACTTAATCAACACCTCGCCCCAGCCGCTGGCGCGTTATAGCCGGGATGTTCCGAACGAGTTAGAGCGAACAGTTATGAAATGCTTGGCCAAGAGACCGGAGGAGCGCTACCAGCATATCGACGAACTATTAGTTGATTTGCGTTCCGTCAAAAAGAAACTCGAAACCGGTTCACCTGCCGCCGAAGTTTCCAAAATCGCTTTGTCACCCTCCATAGCTGTGCTGCCTTTCACCAATATGAGTCCCGAGCCGGAAAACGAATACTTTAGCGACGGCCTGACGGAGGAAATCATCGCCCAACTGGCCAAAATCCGCGCCCTTAAAGTAATCTCGCGTACTTCGGTGATGCGCTACAAACAGACGGCCAAGTCTCTCAAGCTGATTGCCACGGAGTTGGGGGTCCGGCATATTTTAGAGGGGAGCGTTCGCAAGCAGGGGAACCATTTAAGGATTACGGCACAATTGGTGGATGCCCTCGAGGATGCCCACCTTTGGGCGGAGACCTATCAGGGCACGGTGGAAGACGTGTTTTACATTCAGGAAAGAGTCGCCTGTGAAATCGCCGAGGCATTGAAACTCAAACTTTCCCCCCAGGAACAGAGAAATCTGGAGAAGCGGCAAACGGAAAACACCGAGGCGTATCAGCTCTACCTGAAAGGCCGGTTCTTCTGGAATAAGAGAACCGAGGAAGGATTAAAAAAGGGGATAGAATACTTTGAGCAAGCAATCGAGAAAGACCCGGCCTATGCCTTGGCCTATACCGGACTCGCGGATTCCTATATCATTCTTACGGCGTATAGTTTTATTGCTCCAAACGAGGCCGTTCCCAGAATTCGTGCAGCGGTATTAAAGGCATTGGAAATTGATGCAATGCTGGCCGAGGCGCACATCTCCCAAGCCTTGTCGAGGTGTTTTGATTGGGACTGGGGGGCCGCCGAGCGGGAGTTTAAGTTAGGGATTGAACTGAATCCGAACTACGCGACCGGACATCACTGGCACGCCATCTTTTTGACTGTTATGGGGCGATTTGACGAGGCGGTGACAGCCATCAAAAGAGCGCTAAAGTTGGACCCTTTTTCCCTTATCATAAACACGGATGCCGGACGGTGGGTGAACTATTTCGGCCGGCAGTACGACCAAGACATAAACCAGCTCCAAAAAACGCTGGAAATGGATGCCAACTTTGCCATGGCGCACTACCACCTTGCTTTGGCCTATAATGAAACCGGGAGGTATGCGGAAGCGATGATTGAGTGCCAAAAGGCGCAACAACTTACGGGCGGCTGGCCAGAGATAACGGCGGCTTTAGGGTATAGCCAGGCCTTGGCTGGGAATCGGAAAGAATCCGAGAGAACACTGGAAGAGTTGAAAGAAGTTTTGAATCGCCGCTACGTCTCATCCTATTCAATTGCGCTAATTTATCTCGTCCTGGGGGATAAGGAGGGAGCCCTGGAATGGCTTGAAAAGGGGTATCAGGAACGAGCTTTCTATATGGTCTTGCTTAAGGTCGATCCGCGCTTGGATGCTTTGCGCACCGACCCGCGATTTATAGCGCTTTTTCAAAAAATGGGCTTTGACAAATGATTGGCCAAACCGTTTCCCACTACAAAATCCTTGAAAAGTTAGGCGAAGGGGGAATGGGGGTGGTCTATCGCGCCCAGGATACCAAGCTGAACCGGGAGGCGGCTTTGAAATTCCTGCCCTCTTATCTGGCTTCCGAACCCTTGCAGAAAGAGCGTTTTTTTCACGAAGCCCAGGCGGCCTCGGCCTTGAACCATCCCAACGTTACCACCATCTACGAGATTGACACCCATTACGACCAAATCTTCATCGCTATGGAGCTGGTGGAGGGGAAAACCTTAAAGCAGCTTATTAAAGCGGAAACGCTCTCCATAAAAAAAGTGCTGGAGATAGCCATACAGGTCTGCGACGGCCTGACCGCGGCGGCGGAGAAAAGCATCGTTCACCGCGACATCAAGTCCGACAACATTATTCTTACTCCCAAGTGGCAGGTTAAGATTATGGACTTCGGTTTGGCCAAGTTCAAGGGGGCCGAAAAGCTGACCCAGGCCGGCTCCACGGTGGGGACGGCGGCCTATATGTCGCCGGAGCAGGCAACAGGCGAGGAAGTGGACCACCGCGCGGATATTTTCTCCTTCGGGGTGGTTTTGTATGAGCTTTTGACCGGGCATTTGCCCTTTCGAGGGGAGCATCCGGCCGGGTATGCTTATTCTATACTAAATGAAGAGCCGCTGCCTCTGGCCCGTTACAACGACCGGGTGACCCCCGAGCTGCAGCGGATGGTTTCCAAAGCCCTGGCCAAAGAGAAAGCCGAGCGCTACCAGCATATTGACGAATTAGGGGCGGATTTGCGACGGGAGCGAAAAAGTCTGGAATATGCCACCTCCGCCACTATCCCCAAGTCGGAAGCGGCCCATAAACCTAAAAAAATTCTCAAAGTTTTAGTGCCGAGCTCGGCGGCGGCCGTTTTAGTCCTGCTGTTTTTCCTTTTCAATCCGTTCAAGGTGGAAGTTACCCGCGACCGGTCGGCCGAGGCGGCGGAGAATTCTTTGGCGGTGATATATTTCAACAACGTGGCGGACCCGGAGGATAAGGACAAAACCGCCCAGATGATAACCTCGCTTTTAATCACCGATTTGTCCGAATCGGAGTATATGCGGGTGGTGAGCCGGCAAAGGTTGTATGACATCTTAAACTTAATGGGTAAAGGGGATGTTAAAGTCATAGACCGGAAATTGGCGTCGGAGGTGGCTAAAAAGGCGGGGGTCAAATGGATTTTAACAGGGGAGGTGATTCAAGCCAAACCGAATCTGGTGGTAACGGCCGAGGTGTCGGAAGCGGCCAACGGAAAGATTTTGGCGGCCCAAAAGGTTACCGGCGGCCCGAACGAGGATTTGTTTGCCGTGGTGGACAAATTGAGTGCCGAGGTGAAAAAGGATTTGACCCTGCCGGAGCAAGCTAAAAGAGAAGTGGAGAAATCGGTGGCGGAGGTGACCACCCATTCCCCGGAGGCGTATCGCCACTATCTGGAGGGGCTTGATAATTCCAATAAATATTATTTCACGGAGGCGGAGAAAAGTTTCAGGAAAGCGATTGAGCTGGATTCCACCTTTGCGATGGCCTATTACCGGCTGGCGGTACTTGTAGATGGCGCGGAGGGGAAAAAATACATAGCCCAGGCAGTGAAGTATTCCGATAAAGTCAGCCAGAAAGAAAAGTACTAT
>Ga0184627_10000059_pt1 | contig 58104 bp, 36 predicted proteins | sample PLM3_127_b1_FD_133150 | JGI IMG/M metagenome (GOLD analysis project Ga0184627, IMG submission 133150) | Groundwater sediment microbial communities from an aquifer in East River, Colorado, USA - PLM3_127_b1 | ecosystem: Environmental > Terrestrial > Soil > Riparian zone | place: USA: East River... | reverse complement strand
TTTCCGGGAGTCAGCGAGCGAGGGATAAGCTTCGTTCACAAAAGGGAAACAACCCAGACCGTCCGCTAAGGTCCCCAAATTCCGGCTAAGTGGGAAAGGATGTAGGATTACCTAAACAACCAGGATGTTGGCTTAGAAGCAGCCATCATTTAAAGAGTGCGTAATTGCTCACTGGTCAAGTGATTCTGCGCCGATAATTCCCGGGGCTAAGCCGGGTACCGAAGCGGCGGGATTTCTCCCGACTTGTCGGGAGGGATCGGTAGGGGAGCATTCCGTGGTAGGTTGAAGGCGGTTCGCAAGAAACGCTGGACAAAACGGAAGAGATTATGCCGGAACGAGTAGCGATAAAGGCTGTGAAAAACAGCCTCACCGTAAACCTAAGGGTTCCTGAGGAAGGTTAATCCGCTCAGGGTTAGTCGGCCCCTAAGGCGAGGCCAACAGGCGTAGCTGATGGGAAAAAGGTAAATATTCCTTTACCGGCTTAAAAGCGTTTGAGCTATGGGGTGACGCAGAAGCAAAAGCCAGCCGGGTGATGGATTACCCGGTCCAAACCGGTAGGAGTGGGAGACAGGAAAATCCGTCTCTCTTATCCGAGAGGTGATAGGGAGTCCTTCGGGACACAAACTGGCCAGACGCTGGCTGCCAAGAAAAACCTCTTTGCAAGCTTTTAGGACGACCGTACCGCAAACCGACACAGGTAGGTGAGGAGAATATCCTAAGGTGCTCGAGATAACCCACGTTAAGGAACTAGGCAAAATGGCCCCGTAACTTCGGAAGAAGGGGTGCCTTTGCGGGTGAGGTCGTACAGACCAAGCCCAATAGGGCTACAATAAAGAGGCCTGGGTGACTGTTTACTAAAAACACATGTCTCTGCGAAGTCTCAAAAGACGACGTATAGGGACTGACACCTGCCCGGTGCCGGAAGGTTAAAGGGATTGGTTATTCGCCGCAAGGCGGAGAAGCTTTGAACTGAAGCCCCGGTAAACGGCGGCCGTAACTATAACGGTTCAAATTCGTTTCCCCATTTTAGGTAGGGACGACGCATGCGTCGCCCTTACAAATTCCGATTCGCGACCCTTAAAAATGTCCGTTCGTTGATTCCGACCCTGAAGGGTCGGCTACCATTGAAAGAATGGACAAAATTAGGGCCGTTAAAAAATCCGGCCATATGCTGGAACGTCTGGTTAGCATCCGGCGCTACCCGATAATGTGCGTAAGGGCAATTGGTTCGACTTCGCTCACCACAAGTCATGAATTGCCCCTACAAAACAAAATCTGGTGATAAAGCGGCCGGTGCAGACAATCAGCAGGAAAGATTCTTTGAATTTTGGGCGAACACATCGGTTCGCCCCTACAAAAAATGATTTCGAAGAAAATCCTCAGAGACTAAATGCCGGAGGGACGATTCGAAAAAACGTCCCAAGATATAGTCCGACCTCCTTAGCGATATGGAGAATTCCGCAGAAATGACGGAATCCTCTTTCTTGATGCGGGCAAACACATCGGTTTGCCCCTACAAAAAAATCGGGAAAGGGTGTAACAGCGTAGCCTAAGGTAGCGAAATTCCTTGTCGGGTAAGTTCCGACCTGCACGAATGGTGTAACAACTTGGGCGCTGTCTCAACGTGGGGCTCGGCGAAACTGTAGTAGCGGTGAAGATGCCGCTTACCCGCATCGGGACGGAAAGACCCCTGAACCTTTACTGCACCCTGGCCTTGGGTTTTGGTTTAGTCTGTGTAGGATAGGTGGGAGGCTTTGAAGCGAGGGCGCTAGCCTTCGTGGAGCCAATAGTGAAATACCACCCTGATTGTATCGGAATTCTAACCAGCGGCCTTTATCGGGCCGTGGGACATTGCCAGGCAGGCAGTTTGACTGGGGCGGTGGCCTCCTAAAGTGTAACGGAGGCGTTCAAAGGTTCCCTCAAGCCGGTTGGTAATCGGCTGTAGAGCGCAAAAGCATAAGGGAGCTTGACTGCGAGACCTACAAGTCGAGCAGGTGCGAAAGCAGGATTTAGTGATCCGGCGGTTGTGTGTGGAAACGCCGTCGCTTAACGGACAAAAGGTACTCTGGGGATAACAGGCTGATCTCCTCCGAGAGCTCATATCGACGAGGGGGTTTGGCACCTCGATGTCGGCTCATCGCATCCTGGGGCTGGAGAAGGTCCCAAGGGTTTGGCTGTTCGCCAATTAAAGCGGTACGTGAGCTGGGTTTAGAACGTCGTGAGACAGTTCGGTCCCTATCTGATGCGGGCGAAGGAAACTTGAGTGGAGCTGTCCTTAGTACGAGAGGACCGGGATGGACGAACCTCCAGTAAACCAGTTGTCGCGCCAGCGGCAACGCTGGGTAGCTGTGTTCGGTCGGGATAAGCGCTGAAAGCATCTAAGTGCTAAGCCCACCACAAGATTAGGTTTCCCATCGTAAGATCTGAAGGCCCCTGGAAGATTACCAGGTTGATAGGACGCCGGTGTAAGCTTCGAAAAGGAGCGAGCCAAGCGTTACTAATCGGCCGTGCGCCTTGACCATAAAATTCTTAGGCAGGATTTGACCCCTCCCGTGAAAGTAGGAGTTTGATTAATCAAACCCCTACGAAAAATGGGCGGGGAAACGAATCCAAGAAGATGTTCCTACGGCTATTAAAAATATTGGACCTCACCCTTAATCCCTCTCCATAAAATGGAGAGGGAAGGGCGAATACAAGCCTGCCCGAGCAGAACTCGGGTTCGGCCAGGGATTCGTCTCTACGGAATTGATGTAGGGGCGGTTCGTGAACCGCCCTTACAAATAAACGGTTGGGATGAGGTTGAAAAGTTTCCGGTGGCCATAGCGGCGGGGAAACACCCGTTCCCATTCCGAACACGGTCGTAAAGCCCGCCCGCGCCGATGGTACTCCCCTGTTTCCAGGGCTGGAGAGTAGGTCGCTGCCGGGAGTAATTAAAAAAATCCCCTCCGATTTCGGAGGGGATTTTTTTTCCTTTGCGATACAGGATTTGCGGGAATTGAATTGCTTGACGGTGGGGGATAAAACCGTTTCTTTTGGCCAATAATGACAGAACTTATCTGGGAAGGGAAATACAAGAACGGCAAAAAAGTCGCTCCGGTGCGGATTGCTTTACCCTTTCAAACCGTGGAAACGGTGAACGAAAGCGCGCAGGAACGCCAGAAAATGCTGGGCCTGTTTTCTTCCGGCCAGCAGACGGAATGGCGCAACCGGCTGATTTGGGGTGATAAAAAATATGTTTTGCCTTCGCTTTTGCCGGAATTCGAAGGAAAAGTAAACCTAATTTACATCGACCCACCGTTTAATACAGACGCGGATTTTTCTTATACTGCTACCATTCCAGATAATCCTGAAACAGAAGAGGATGAAGCCGCTTCGTTCACAAAAGAGCCGAGCATTATTGAACAAAAGGCATATCGGGATACTTGGGGACGGGGGCTGGATTCGTATTTAGAATGGTTTTACGAAACAGCGGCTTTGTTACGGGAGCTTCTGGCTGAAAATGGAAGTATTTATGTGCATTTGGATTGGCACGTAGGACATTATGCAAAAGCCATCATGGATGAAGTATTTGAATATGAGAATTTCAGAAATGAAATTTTCGTAAAACGAATCAGAAAGAATGTGCGTGAACGTGAACTGGTAAAATCTCTTAATGTAGCAGTTGATCAGATTCTGTTCTACGGAAAATCATATGAGACAAAATTATGTCCTCCCACAAAACCCGAAGCCAAAGAGGCAAGGTGGCATTCATTCGAAGCAGCTGGCTTTCGAAGAGGAATGGATTATGAGTTATTTGGAAGAAGACCTGCAAAAAAAGATAATCACTGGCGTTGGACTAAAGAAAAAGCAGAACAGGCAATACGAGAAGGAAGGTTACGGGCAAATCCTAAAACGGGTACACCGGAATACTTAGTCGGTGCTTCAGAAGAAACACTCTGCGATTCCCTGTGGAATGACTTACAAGCATACAGTTTTAAATATGACTATCCTACGGAGAAAAATGAAGCTCTCCTTGAACGTATTATTAATGCTTCCACTAATGAAGGGGATTTAGTTTTAGACTGTTTTGTGGGTTCAGGCACAACTGTGGCTGTTGCAGAAAAACTCAACCGTCGCTGGATTGCCTGCGATTTGGGGCGGTTTGCAATACATACCACACGCAAACGGCTTTTGCAAATTCCAAACGTAAAACCGTTTCTTGTGCAGAATTTGGGGAAATATGAAAGGCAGGCGTGGCAAGAGGAGGAGTTTCCGGTGGAAGTGGGTAATAAAGAAAACACCGAAGCGAATTACCGGAAATTTATCATTGAGCTTTATCATGCAACGCCGGTGTCCGGCTACACTTGGCTTCACGGAACAAAAAACGGGCGAATGGTTCACGTTGGGGCCGTGGATGCGCCGGTGACTTTGGCGGACGTGAAAGCGGCGTCGGCTGAAATCTGGCGGGCGGTAGGAACCGGCAAAGACGCTCCAAAAACCGCCGGGCTGGATATTTTGGGGTGGGAATTCGCCTTTGAAATAAACGAAATGGCCAAACAAGTGGCAGAAGAAGCGAGAGTGGATGTATCTTTTAAAAAAATTCCGCGTGAGGTTTTGGAAAAGAAAGCGGTGGATCAGGGAGATATTCATTTTTACGAACTGGCGGCTTTGAAAGTGGACGCCAAAACAAAGGGACGGCAGGTCAGTTTGAAACTGAAAGATTTCGTCATACCGCCCGATGACGTTCCGGCGGACGTTCAAAAAGCGATTAAGCACTGGAGCCAGTGGATTGACTATTGGGCGGTGGATTGGGATTACAAAGGAGACACGTTCCACAACCAGTGGCAAAGCTACCGCACCCGCAAGGAACCGGATTTGCAAAAGGAAATTTCAAACACCTACGAGAAGCCGGGGGAATATACGATTGTCGTAAAAGTAATCGACATCTTGGGAAACGATACTACCAAGGCGATTCAAGTTGAGGTAAAGTAGTGCCAAGGCCGAAGAAAAAAACTTCTGACGTTTCACAACAAGACCTCATCGATGTTACATCCCGGCTAAAAACAGCTCCATGCGTTCCCGCCCTTCGCGAAGCACTTAAAGCTTGGCGGGCCGGTGGCTACAAAGGAACAACCGAAACAACCCAAATCTTACTGAATCACTGGTTCAAAACCGACCACCGTTTGCCAAACGGTCAGCCATTTGCCTATCACGATTCCCAACGGGATGCTCTCGAAACTTTGATTTTTGTATGGGAATATGAGAAAGTTAGAACGCGGAAAGCACTTTTGGAAAGATATGCACAAGACCTAAAAGGGGTGCGGCTTCCGTCGTATGACGAATTTGCGCGTTACTGCATAAAAATGGCGACCGGCAGCGGCAAAACCAAAGTGATGGCTTTGGCAATCGTCTGGCAGTTTATAAATGCCGTCCGGGAAAGCGCCGAAGTAGCCGCTGACTACGCCAAAACTTTTTTGGTGATTGCCCCAAACGTGATTGTTTTTGAGCGGCTTAAAACCGATTTTCAAGGCGGGCGGATTTTTAAAGTTGACCAGATGATTCCCCGTTCGTTGGAAATTTTTTGGGAGTTTGACTGTGTAATGCGCGGGGACGGGGAAAGGCCGCATTATGAGGGAACTTTGTTTTTAACAAACATTCAGCAGTTTTATGAGCGGGCAGGACGGAAAAATGACGAAGAGCCGGACATTATGACCGAGATGTTGGGTTCGAAACCACCGACCCAGAAGTTGGAATTAACCGATTTTAGTGACCGGATTGCCCTGCGCTCGGGAAAACTTCTGGTAGTGAACGATGAGGCCCACCACACCCACGAAGAAGATAACGAGTGGAACAAAATTATCCGAAATCTACATACCCAAACGCCGCTTTCCGCTCAATTGGATTTTACGGCTACCCCCCGCTTCCAAAAAGGGGCGATTTTCCCCTGGACGGTTTACGATTATCCGTTAAAACAGGCGATTCTGGATGGGATAGTGAAGCGGCCAGTAAAGGGGATTGCCAGAATCGAGGAGGCCAAGTCGCAAGATGCCAGCGTTAAATACCGGGGTTTCCTGACCGCGGGAGTGGAACGGTGGAAGGAATATGGCGAGCAACTGGCGGCGTTTACCAAAAAACCCATTTTGTTCATAATGCTCAACAGCACGGAAGAAGCGGACGATGTTGGAGGCTGGCTAAGAACCAAATATCCGAAGGAATTTGGCGCTGACAAAACGTTGGTGATTCATACCGATACAAAGGGAGAAATCACCAAAGCAGATTTGGAAAAAGCAAGAAAACTGGCGAAAGAGGTTGACCAAGGTGGCAATCCGGTTAACGCAATCGTCAGCGTTCTGATGCTGCGAGAAGGTTGGGATGTGCAGAATGTCACTGTTGTCGTTGGCCTAAGGCCATATACATCCAAGGCGAACATTTTGCCGGAGCAGACCATAGGGCGCGGATTGCGGCTGATGTTCCGCGATTTGCCGGTGGGATATAAAGAACACGTGGACGTTATTGGCAATAAAGCTTTCTTGGATTTCGTGGAGGATTTGGAAAAACTGGAAGAAATCAAATTCGATATCTTTGAAGTCGGCAAAGACCGGCTTACCATTCTGACCATTGTGCCGGTTGAAGAAAAGAAAGAATTTGATATCGGCCTGCCGGTTTTGTCCCCTGCCCTGATGCGCAAAAAGAGTTTGGCTGAGGAAATTGCCGGACTGGATGTTATGAGTTTTACCTGCCCCGTTCTCCCGATGAAGAAAGGGGATGCGGCGGAGCAAAATTTTAAATATGAGGGGTACGACATAATTACTTTGGAAAAACTGGTTGAGAGGGAATACACCATTCCGGAACCGCAGACGGCACAGGAAATAATTGGTTATTATGCGCGAAACATAGCCAAAGAAGTAAAACTGCCCTCCCAATTTGCGGCGCTGGCGCCAAAAGTCGGAGAGTTTTTCGAGAAAAAAGCCTTCGGCAAAACCGAGGATTTGGAAGACAAGGCCGTAATCAAGGCAATGAGCACCAGCATTGCACATTATGTTTGCGTGCAAACATTTAAGAAAGCACTTTCGGGCAAAGCAGTGCTCGAAACTCAGCCGGCACTGGTCGTTCCGGAGAGATATCTTTCCAGCACTGAACCCTTCCCTTGGTCTCGACCTGTATGGGAAGGGAGAAAGACGGTTTTCAATTTGGTGCCCTGCGACAACGAATTTGAGAGAACCTTTGCCAAATTTTTAGACGGGGCGGAAGATGTTAAAACGTTTTCAAAACTGCCAATGGTTTTCGGCTTTTCGATTGACTATTTGGATGAAGCGATGAATTTGGGTTACTACTATCCGGATTTTGTTGCAGTGGATACGGAAGGAACATTTTGGATTTTAGAAACCAAGGGACAAGAAACCGAAAACGTTAAACATAAAGACCGAGCGGCAAAACTTTGGTGCGAAAATGCGACAAAATTGACGGGAAAAAACTGGAGATATTTGAAAGTGCCGCAAAAAGAATTTGAGCAGTTACGGCCATCCTTGTTGTCGGAATTGTCGGCCATAAGCGGCACGCTTGTATAAAGGGCAAGCCACGCTTCGACCCTGCTCTCCGCAAGCGGGGAGCCGCCCCTACGTGTTGACCCCTCCTTAATCCTCCCCTATAAGGGGAGGGAAAATGCTATGTAGCCGCTACATTGTTATTATGGGCCGCACCAGGGGGGAGCGGTCAGGCCCAAGAAAGTACGGTTAAGCAAAGCCACCACGTCGGCGGAAGTTAAAATGAGATCGCAGGTGACGTCCGCAAAGCAGGGATCGCAGCTACCAATTCCTAAAAAGGTGCAGTTTAAGCACAAAACCACATCCGAGCTGGTATAAATGGTGTTGCCGTCGTAGTCGCCTTTAAGGTTAACGCAAGGCGGTGGTTCCGGCTGGCAGGTGGGGTCGCAGCCGTCGCCAGGGTTGGTGTTGTTATCGTCGCAGCCTTCCAGCCCTTCGATAATTCCATTGCCACAGGTGGCAGGAGGGATGGTGCCGTTATTACCGGCGTTGTTGCGAGGCGCCGGTGGTACAAAAAGGAAATCGTTTATGCTGTTGTCGGTGTCGTCGCAAAAATCCAAGTTGGATGGAGAAAAACATATGTCCAACCGGCGCCGCAGCGCCTGACCCAATTTTAATCCTTGCAGTGGATTAATGGGGCTGCCGCTTCCGGCGCTGGAACCGGAGAAATTTCCCCAGGAGACACAATCGATGTCGCCTAAACCACCGGGGTCGTGAAAACAGATTTTGCCGCCCGATAAAGGAATCACGGGGGTCGGCATCGTGTCGTCGGCAACGGGCAGACTGAAAAAAGTCAGGGCTTCCGGCGTGGCAAGCAAGATAGTGGATTGATTGGCGCCGTTACCGACGTTGGGAAGGGTGAAAGAGGTTATCAGACCTCCGGTTGAATTGAAGACCCTGACCTCTGTTCCGACGGTAGCATTCTGGTCGAGGGAGTGCATTTGCAGCACTATATATTGAGCGTTGGGGGAAGCGGCACAGCCGGGGAAGACCTCTTTAACCTTCATTAAATGGAAAGCAGAACCTTCCGCCCACGAAGTGCCAGCAATTGAAAACACCGTCAAAAGTGTAAGAGTCACTCGCCGCATAAACTTTTCTCCTCTATGCCCCCCAGACGTACGTCAGCTTTTTAGTCCATTTAAAACCCATCTGACTATATAGAGAATAATAGCTCCAGGCGGGTTTGGCAAGATAAATTATTGGGGAGGGATTGTTGCCAAAAATTACGGCGGGCAGGAGCAAGAGGCCGGCGGGGAGTTCAAGAAGGCCGAGTTAATCAAACGGACGACGTCAGCGGCGTCCAGCAGGGTGTCGCAATCCATATCCCCGCGAGAGTTCGGAACCCCGCTGGGGGGCGGAATTCCCAAAAAGACTAAATTCAGTGCGGCAATGACATCCGCGGCGGCCAGCATAAAGTCAGCGTTTAAGTCGCCCAAAAGATACGGGCAGCCCAGAGTTGTGGCGCGGGCCAAAAGGTTTTTAGCGCTGTCGGCAGCCGCCAAAAGCGGGGCACGGCCGTTTTCCGAGGTGATAAGGGCAAAATTCACCTTCAAGGTTTCGCCGGGAATTAAGGTGGACTTTTTCAACGTCATCAGAGCGGTGTAATCGGTTTCGGCGCCCGCCGGGTCGGAAAAGCCGGAGGTATTCAGCAGATTGTAAAGTGCGCTGTCGGCCCAATCACCGGCGGGGTAGGTATAGGTGATGTTGTCCGCCGCCAAAATGCCGAACGGTTCGGACGCATCGGAATTTAGAAAAGCGATGCCGGCCAAATTGGAGTCGGGAGTTCCACCGGCGGCAAGGCCGGTGATGGAAATGAGTTGACGGGAAGAATCCACTGCGGCCCGGTTAGTGTTGCCCATTGCGCCGGGAACGTCAAAATCGCAAACAACGCCGATCAGCAAGTCAGCGACAGATTCAGCAGCAATGGGATAGACTTCGTACTGACAGAGAACGTAATCGCAATGACCGTTTAAGTTAGGGAATACCATTCTTTGGGTCAGGCCGAGCCGGCCGTCTTCGGTTATGAACTTGGCTTGGTAGCGAGTGGCCAGATCTCCGACATTGACGATTTGGCTGGGTGTGAGTGCCAAGAAGTTTTGAGTGGAAAGCAGGTCTCGATAAACCCGTTTTTGTCCATTTTCAATTCTTCCGAGCGCCAACGAACCATCGAAAAGAAAATTGCCAATGTTAGTACGGAAGAGGCCGGAGCTAAGATTGCCATTGGCGAAAGCCCCGGCGTTGGAAAAACCAAGCTTTTGACAGGCGGTCGAAGCCTGCGCGTAAGTGAGCATTGACAGGCTATCGAAAGCATAAAAGCGAATGGGAATTGAGAGGTTTTGCTTTTCCGGGCTGGTATAAAAGACCTGAAGCGTGTCGATGATGACTTTGGGCATTGTCGGCGGAACGTCCAGAGCCGAGAAACGCAGGGTTCGGGTTGCCGTTGCTTGAGAAGGAACGCTGAAGCTGTCGGACTCTGGCAATATCAGATGCGGGTCCTGCCAGCGGATGGAGTCGACTTTTGCCGGAAATATTGAGTTGTTGATAAAGGTCAGCGTGGTGTCACGAAAGGTTCCGGGAGGAACGGCGAAATGGTCGAACTGCAGAGAGAGAACCGCCAAAGAAGAGTTGCTGCTAATCGAAATTCCGACGGAATCGAAAGCGGCGCGAACCGCAAAGAATTCGGGACCGTAGCCATACAAATCAATGGCCGATTGCATCGTTAACAGAGCCGCATCCATAAATTGAGAACTGGGGGAAAGATAGTAGGCCAGCGTTCGGTAGTAGATACGTCCGGTTTTGGCGAAGCCGATGTTGTCGGCAACCAGAAAAAAGGCCCGATTGGGAATTCCGGAATTGACGTGGATGCCGCCGTTGTCGTTCATCAAGGGGAGGTTTTGATACTCGTTCATATTCGCGGGTTGAGCGCCGAAGAGGAACCGATTATGGGGGAAGCCTTTGTGAGGGTCGCAAACATTACGCATATACTTATACGGAGCAGAGGCATTGACGACGATGTCTTCGCCAATCAGCCAGTAATCGGTGTCGAGTGAGTCCGTGGTGTCGGCTAAAACGGCGAAAATGTCAGAGTAGGATTCGTTTAAGGCTCCGGGTTGAAACTGGAAAACCAGGCCGGCCGTGGATTGGGTTACTCCATGGGTGAACTCGTGGGCGACTATGTCAAAATTTTTGGAAAAATTCTTGTAGTTGGCTCCGGAACCGTCACCAAAGTTGATAGAGGCGCCATCCCAAAAGGCGTTGCTGTAATTGCTGCCGACGTGGACATAAATGGGAATGGCGCTTCCCTGGTTGTCCCAGCTGTTGCGGGTATGTTCACGCAAAAAGTAATCGTAAACTGCACCCATAAAGAAATGGGCGGAGACCCCGGCGGAATCGCGGGGACCGTCAAAGCGCCCACTGCTGGAGATGAAATGGGCAGCTAAGCTTTGATCGAACAAGTCGTTGCCGTCTTTGGTGATGATACTTTGAAGGCCTGGCCTGGAAAGGTCAATCATCTTGTGAATACCGTTTTCCTCGAAAGTAGCCAGCTCACGGGTCTCCTGGCGTAAGTCGATTCCTACGGAAGTGGCCGGACCATCGGTTTGCAGGTTGTCGTATTGGCTTAGAATCTGGCCGGAGGCGGCATCGATAAAATAGATATAGTTGACCGGCGCCGATGGGGTAAAACCTTTCAAACCTACCCGGTAGGCTAAAGATGGCTTTGGAGTTTCGGCAAAGATTAGAAGTTCAGCATGGACGTTGAGGTTGGCGGGAAGCCCTTTGCTGAAATCGTTGGAGGCGATTTGGATTGCCTCGCTTTCTAAAATGGAAGGGGTTGTGGAAATCTCCGGGGTTGGCACCCAGCGGCCGGAGATATTGTAAAGGTCGCCTTTCTCGTCCAAATGTGCGATTAGCTGTTTGCCCCAGACCGGAAGCCCGAGGTAGTTTTGGTCAAAACGGATGTGGGTTTTGCCTTGTAAATCGGTTTCCGGCAGGCGGGGGGAAAATTCTGCTTCCGGCGAGGCGATTTTCAAAAGGTCGCCGTAGCGATTCAAAAAGTCGGTGGCCGTAGCCAAGGCGGAGCCTTTTGAACTGGAGAGCCGGCCGGAAAGGAAAATAGGGGCTTGTCCCGATTGGTCGAAGATTACCTCGACCGGGCCAGCTTCGGCCTCTAACCTGGCCAAGGCCGACACGGTTTGGCTACCGGACGGCTTTGGGGGCAAAGCGGCCCCGCAAATCTCAACCCAGATGTAAAGCCCCACGCTTAGAACAACAACCTTGCGCCTCATACCCTCCAATCTCTATGTCGACGTCCGCTATCCGCTCATTACAAAATCAAACGGCTTTTGTCAAGACCATCGGCGGCCGGGTGGCGGTCGGCCTTCAACAATAATACGGCAATTTAGCTTTTGCGTTGACATTTGGCCGCAAAATTTTTTACTTGTTTAACTTGATGGACCTGGAAGGAAGTCTTGCCCGATTTTCGGTAGCGGAAATCTTTCAGTTGCTTTCCTTTTCACACAAAACCGGCACTTTGGGATTGCAAAAAAGCGACGAGGTGGCGATGGTTTATTTCCGGCTGGGAAATATCATTTACGCCTACACCCCTAAGCAAAAGCTGCCTCTGGGGGAGCTTTTGAAAAAGCAGGAGCTTTTGCGGGAGGAGCAGCTTTCCGCCGCCCTGGGGGAAAAAGAGAGGAGACCCAATAAGAGGATTGGTGAAATTTTTGTTGAGAAGGGTTTCGTTTCCCGGCTGGCGATGGAAGAGGCGGTGCGGCGGCAGGTGGAGGAGTTAATCTACCGCATGCTGCACTGGGAAAGCGGAAATTTTAAGTTTTATGAAAATGAATTTCCCACCGAGGAAGAGGTTTTAATACAAATCTCCACCGAAAATTTGATTCTGGAAGGGGTGCGGCGCCTGGATGAGCTGGAGTGGGTGAAAGAACGGCTGCCGGATTTGGGAACGGTTCTGTCCATCAAGCCGATTCCGGCGCAGCGGATTCGAGACCTGGCTTTGCAGGGAGAGGAATGGAACGTTCTGGCCCTGGTGGATGGCCGCAAGGATATTTATCAGATAATCGAACGTTCCAATCTGGACCGGCTGGTTACGTTGAAGAGCCTAGCGGCTTTGTTTTTGGCTGGTTTGGTGGAACCGGTGCCGGATGGCCAGAACACTACCGGACGGGAGAAGCTGGAAGGGTTGGTGGAAAAACTTTCCGTGCTATTGGAAACCTACCGGGAAAAAGTATGACGGACCGGCTTCCCTCTCCCCCCGGGGATTTGGCGGAGAAATCGGAAGCTTTTCTCTTAAGCTGGGCGGAAAAAGAGAAGCCCCGTCAAAAAATCTTTGGCCATATCTGGCGGCTTAAGGAATTGGCCTACCAACCGGTGGAGGAGTTTCCAGATTTGGGAGAACGGTTTGGGCTTTTTGAAAAGTGGCTGGAAAAGGAAGGTCTGGCCTTGGCGGAAAGCTCGTTGACTCGATTCCAGATGGAGGAAATTTTGGCGGCCATGGAAAAGTTGAAGCTTTTTCTGCCGAGTACGCCCGATTCCGATTCGGCCCGCGCCGATCGGTTTTCGAAGCTGGCGGAGCAGTTTGTTAAAAAGCTTTCGGGTTCGCAGAATGTTCCCGAGGCGGCCTTGATTACCGGCCGCTCTGCGCCTCCTCCCGCCACGCCGGCAAAGGATGATTTAGCGGAAAGCTTTAAGAGTTTTTTGCGTTACCAGTTGAATTATATGGAACAGATTGCCCAGCCGCAGGAGCATCTTTTATCGGTTGCCGGCAAACTTTTGGATGCCCTGGCGGCGCGGTACAGTGCCGTGGACGAGGTTTTCATCGCGCACCTGCTTTATTTTATGCAGGCCCAGAATTATCCGGTGGGGCCGTATTTGGAAAAGTTTCGTCAGGTGAAAAGCCAGGCGAAAGCGGGTAAAACTTAGATGGAAGAGACGGCGGAATTTTTGTATTACGAGGCGGTGGAGGCGTTGTTGAAAAAGGATTTTGAGGCGGCGCAGATTTTGCTGGAGCGGGCGCGGAAAAAGCCCGGTTTTTCGCACGAGGCGGAAATTGCCCATACGGCTCTTCTGGTGCGGAAAGAGGCTTTGCGGCAGAAAGAGATTTATCGGATTTAGCCAACGTTTTTTAAGAAAAATCGTATATATTAGATGTAGTCAGCCCTTTATGGGTAGAGAAAGATAGGGTTGAAGGAGGATTAGGTGGCGAAGAAACAGAGTTTTGCGGACAAGGCGTCCAAGGTAAAACATAGCGTCAACTGCCCGATTTGCGGCGGTGCCATTCAGTCGGTGCTCTACGTCCGGTCGGACAAAAGCGCCGCCGGAGCCTGGAAGTTCCGGCAAAAAATAGTTCAGGTTTGCAAGTGCAACCACGCGGAAATTTACGGGTAAAAAAGTTAGAAGCATCTCCCGCCGCAAGACGGGATGATTACCGCCAGAGTTTAAAAAAGAGCGCTTAAAATAATTGCTCTTTTTTGAAAGGAGGTCGGATGAAACAGCGTTACGCTGCTCTGGCGGTATTGTTTTTGCTGGCCGCATTTATTTCGTATAGCTGACAGCCCACGTCGAAAAAAAATTGGAATTGTTTTCTTCGCTCATATGAATACAACAACCAACGCACCAACTCTTTCATTTGCTTCCGTCCAAAAAGGGGAAGCGTGGCTGGCAAAAAATCACGCGAGCTCAAGCGGCATCTGGTTGCGGTTTTTCAAAAAAGGATCCGACACGAAGACGGTTACCTACGCCGAGGCGCTGGATGAAGCCCTTTGTTATGGCTGGATTGACGGCCAGTTGAAAAAGTGTGACGACATTTCGTACCTACAGAAATTCACCCCGCGCCGGACCAAAAGCGTATGGTCAAAAATCAACACCCAACATGTGAAGCGGCTGCTCAAAGCCGGCAAAATGAAGCCGGTCGTTCTGCAGAAGGTTGAAGAGGCAAAAAAAGATGGCCGGTGGGAAAAGGCCTATGACTCGCCCGGCAAAATGGCCGTGCCGGCCGATTTTCTCAAGGAACTAGCCAAGGGAAAAAAGGCAAAAGCGTTTTTTGAAACGCTCAACAGAGCCAATACCTATGCCATTGCGTGGCGGCTTCAAACCGCCCAAAAATCGGAAACGCGGCAGAAACGGATGAAAGCGATTCTGGCAATGTTGTCAAAAGGGGAGAAATTTCACCCGTAGAAGTTAGGAGGAAATTTAACTAAGTCGGTTTATTAAAAAGAGAACAAAATCCCTTTTTGCCTTTGTTTGAGATTTTCGCCCTTTACAATCTCGATTCAAATCAATAAATATATCCCTTTGTTTTTTCTTTTTGGCGGCTATTTTTGGAAAGAAATATGGGAACAGAAAAAGAACTGCTGCCATTCGTCGTTAAGCCCGGACGCTATACCAACGGGGAGTTGGGAAGCATCAAAAAGGAGGGTTCGGGTAAAATCCGTGTCGTATTACTCTATCCTGATTTGTATGAATTTGCCATCTCCTCCTTCGAGCATCGGCAGGTTTACTCTATTCTGAACGAGCCTTTCAGCGTAGCGGTGGAGCGGGCGTATCTCCCCGCCCCGGATGCGCAGAAGGTAATGCAGGAGAAAAACATCCCGCTTTTCAGCGTGGAATCGGGCACTACGGTGCGGGATTTCGATTTAATTCTATTTCAAACCGAACGAAAAAGAGACCATTTCTTTTTTCCCCGCCTTGTGCAGCTGGCCGGCCTTCCGCCGGAGAGGGAACAACGGAAAGAGGGGCCGGTTATCGTCACTTTTGGCAAAGGATCGCTCTGGCCGGATGGGTTGGGCCGGTTTTTTGACGCGGCCGTTCAATTAGAAGGTTTTGAAGCGGCGGCCAGCCTGTCAAAAAATTTAATGGAGCTGGGAGGAAAATTCGACCGGCAACGATTTTTGGAACGACTTGAAGGGGCTACGGTCTTTTCCAATGGGCAAGAAAGGAAAGGGCATCCGCTCGTATCTTCGATGGAGTATTCGGATTATTTCCCCGAACTTTTAATTTCTTCCCTTGATGCCGAAAGTTCGTTTCTGAATATAAAGTTAGATGGTCTAAGCGGAGATTTTGATGTAGCGCGGGTAGGGGAGCGGTTGCAAAAAGCGGTGGCGGCCTCCGGTTACAACGAGGTGCGTTTTGATTTTTCCGGAGGAGAGCCGCCCCTCGATTGCGCTCGGGGTTTTCAACCGGTTTCTCTGGAAGCTTTGCTTACTCCCACGTGCGACTATCTTAAAACCGTTTTTGGAAAAGTGGATTTTTCCAATTTGAAGCCGGAGCTTTTTACAGCAGGGCTTCTTTCGATTTTGAACAAGGTCAATGTTTTAGGGATAGGGTTCTTTTTGGGTGCGGGAGTTCCCCGTTATCGGAAATTGTTGGGGGTCGAAGCATCGGAAGAAATGGTTATTGAGAAGTTACGAGAAGTTTTGACGCTTTCGCCCAAGCAGTTCCGGGTGTATTTGTATTTTGGATTTCCGGAAGAAACGGATGAAGATATTGTTAATACGGCTCGGTTTTTGAACGATTTGGCTTTTGCGGCGCGAAAGAATTCCTCGCGCACTTATTTGCGGGGGTACGTGGGAACATTTTATGGCGTGGCTCACCAGGGTTTATGGAAAAGTCCGTTAATTTCTCCGAAAGAAGTGCTGCGGCGGCAGGAGATTTTGAAAAAGAACCTATCGGCCCGCAACCTGCAACTACGCTACGAGCCGCCGGAGCAGATTTATCTAAACGGTTTGTGGGAGCGGGCGGGAGAGAAAATCGGCGACGTCATTGAAGGTTATTCGGCCCGTCTGCGGCCGGAGGAGATACCGGACGACGGGGCAGACTATCAGCGTTTAAGCTACGTAATACAGGAAGCGGGAATCGATGCGGCCCGGTTATTGGGCCAGGAACTTGCGGAGGTGGAGGATTGGGCTTATCGGACAGTAATAGTTAAAAAGTTTCCTTTGACCACTTCAGTTTCCGTCTCGGCGCCGGTTGCCGCCGCAACCGCCGCGGGAGAGGTTCAATACGGGCGGAGTAAACGAAAGATTCGATTTCAGCCGGAGACCTTGCAGGTTCCGAATGCCGTCATCCGTTTTCGCTGGGAAAAGGGGGAAGCGGCGCGATACACTTCCCATCTGGACGTTATTAAAGTTTTTGAGCGGGCTCTGCGCCGGGCCGGGCTGCCAATGGCTTATTCCCAGGGGATACACCCCCATCCGAAAATCGCCTTCGGGCCGCCTTTGCCTTTGGGGCATCTGTCCACGACGGAATATCTGGACGTGCGCTTTGACAAGCCGTACAATTTGGAGTTTTTCCACCGCCTGGGCGAAGCGCTACCTCCCGGTTTTAGACTTCTGGAAGCCAGGTCGATTTTGGCCAAAACCGAATCGCTTTCCTCCACCATCAACGTGGCCCTCTATGAAGTTGGGCTGCCTGCCGCAATCGAGCCGTGCCGGTGCGAAAAATTTTTGGCGGAAAAAGAGGCTTGGGCGGAGCGCACTTCCGAAGGGAAACGGCAACGGGTAAACGTGCGGCCCTTTGTGCGTTCTCTGGAAAGCAACCCGGCCGGCTTGCAGTTGGAGCTGGTTATGGCGGGGAGCGATTACGTGCGGCCGGAGGAAGTTTTGAATTTTGGTTTGGGCTTGCCTGAGATGATAACGGTGGAAGCCTTATTCATTCGCCGGGAACTTTTGATATTTTCCGACGGCAATCTCTATTCCCCCTTTTCCCCCGACTCCCACTCGGCTTCGCTCGGGGTAAACGCTCGGGACAGGTGAGGTGAGTTAAACGTCCTCGCGAGCTTCCCCGGCCCGAGTCGCCGCGCTCAAGGCCCTTCTTTTGTGGCAGGAAAAAGGAGAGGATTTTAAAAAGATCCTTCTGAAAGAAATTGCCGGTCTTGGGCCGCAAGATCGGAGCCTGGCTTGGGAACTGGCGGTAGGGACGGTCAAAAAAAAGGGGCGGCTGGAGCGGTTTTTACCGCATCTTTTGCATCAGGAAAATTCCAATTCAACTCTAAAAGCGATTTTGCTTGTTTCCCTTTTTCAGCTGGAAGAAAAAAAATGGCCGGAGTACGCGGTAGTTAACGAAGCCGTTTTAATGGCGCGCGCTTTTCGCATCGAAAAAATGGCCGGAGTGGTCAACGCCTGCCTGCGAAAATTTTTAAGGCAGCCTCCAACCTTGAAATTTTCCGGTTCGGCCGATGAGCTGGCGGCGGCCTATTCCTATCCGGAATGGATTGTAGAAGAATGGCTAACTCTTTTTGGCAAAGAAAAGACCATCCGGGCTTTGGCCTGGGGAAATGGCGCGCCACCTATTTTTTTGCGCTTGAATCGCCTGAAAACCACCGAAGCGGAATTTTTCGAGTTTTTGTCCAAACAGAAATTCGACTGGGAGAAAAGCGGGCGGTTTGAGGATTTTTTTAAAATCCGGAGCACAATTCCGCTGGATGATTTTAGCTTGTTAAAGGCAGGCAAAGGATATATTCAAGACCCTTCTTCTTCTCTGGCGGTCCAGCTTTTAAACCCGCATCCGAATGAAAACATCCTGGACGCCTGTGCGGCTCCGGGAGGAAAGACGGCGCTGATTGCCGAGATGGGCGCGGAAATAACGGCAATGGAAAAAAGTCCGCGCCGGATGAGGACCTTGCAGGAGAATTTGAAAAAGTTGGGAGTGAAAACGGCAAAAACGCTTGCCGCCGATTTTTTAGCTTATCAGTTTGAACAACGCTTCGACAAAATTTTGCTGGACGTTCCCTGTACGGGGCTGGGGACCGTGGCGCGCCATCCGGAATTGCGCTGGGAAAAGAAAAAGGAGGATGCTGCCCGTTTGGGAACTCAAGCGCTTTCGTTTTTGGAGCGAGCGGCCGGGTTACTTTCTTCGAGCGGGGTTATTGTTTATTCTACCTGCACCTTGACGGCGGAAGAAAACTGGAAAGTTGTCGACCGATTTTTAAATGCTCACCCGGAATTTCAGAGGGAGAGGGCCGAACGATGGCTCAGTCCGGAATTTTGTGATAATGAGGGAAACGCCGTAGTTTTGCCCGGTGAATGTGAAACCGATGGAGTTTTTGCGTGCCGGCTGGTGAAAAAGTAAAAAACCGAAAAACAACCGCTCCCCCTGGAAAGTTGGAGCTTTCCAGCCCGGTTCAATTCTTGAAACGAGTCGGGCCGGAGCGGGCAAAGGCGTTAGCGGAAGTCGGCGTTAATACCATAGAAGACCTGCTCTATTATTTGCCCCGCCGCTACCTGGACCGCAGCCGGGTGGTGCCCATTGCCCAGCTAAAAGAGGGGGAGGAAGTCACGGTTGTAGGAAATGTTGTTAGGGTCAACCTGGTGCGGCGAATGCGGCGCCTGGTGGTTACCCTTCACGACGGCAGCGGCTATCTGGGGCTGGTCTGGTTTAACGTTCCCAATTATCTGCCCAATTATTTCGACCGGGGAATGGAGGTGGCGGCTTCGGGCAAAGTTTCTTTTTACGGAACTTTGCAAATGGCTCATCCCGACTTTGAAATTATCGGCCTTCCGGAAGAGCAAAAGTTTTTGCACACCAGCCGGGTGATTCCGCTTTATCCTTCAACGGCTGACTTAAAAGCCAAGCATTTGGATTCGCGCGGGATGCGGCGGCTGGTGTTTGAGCTTTTGGAGAAACACGGGGATTTAGTGACGGACTTCTGGCAATCTGAGGAACTGGCCAAAATGCATTTGCCGGAACTTAACCGGGCGCTCTCCCAGGTGCATTTTCCGGAAACACTGGAAGATGCGGAGCGGGCCCGGCAAAGGTTAGCTTTTGACGAGCTTTTTGCTTTGGAGTTGATTCTTTTGGGACGCAAGCGCAACCTGCGGCTGCGACCTAAAGAACGCACGTTTCGTTCGCCGGGAGAGCTGGTGGAAAAATTTTATGCGCTATTGCCTTTCAAACTGACGGCGGCACAAAATCAGGCGATTGCCGAAATTTTCAGCGACATTATCTCCCCGTATCCAATGAGCCGGCTTTTGCAGGGGGACGTCGGCTCCGGCAAAACGGCGGTGGCGGCGGCGGTCGTGGTATTTGTCGTGGAAAACGGCTATCAGGCGGTGGTGATGGCGCCGACCGAGGTGTTGGCCGGGCAGCATTATCGCACCTTTTCAAAATGGTTGAACGAGCTAAGTATTTCGGTTGGGCTTTTGACCGGCTCGGTCAGCGCCAGTGAACGAAAGAAGATACTGGCAGGATTAGCGTCCGGAGAACTCAAGGTTGCCGTAGGGACGCATTCTTTACTGGAGCCGACGGTGGAATTCAAAGATTTGACCTTAGTGGTGGTGGACGAGCAGCATCGCTTTGGGGTCAGCCAGCGCGGGCTTTTGAAGCGCAAAGGAAAAGAATCGGAACTTTTGGCGATGACGGCTACGCCGATACCGCGCTCGCTGGCTTTGACCGCCTATGGTGATTTGGATCTGTCGGTTATAAGGGAAATGCCCACCGGCCGGGCCCCCATTATCACCGCGTATCGAACGGAAGAAAAAAAACCGGAAATCTGGAAATTCGTGCGAGAGGAACTCTCCAAGGGGCGGCAGGCGTACGTCGTTTATCCGGTGATAGAAGAATCGGAGAAAAGCGATTTGAAAGCGGCGAAGGCGGAGTTCGAAAAACTTGCGGAGATTTTTTCCGAATTTCGTATCGGGCTTTTGCACGGGAAACTTTCCGGGAAAGAAAAGCTTCGGGTAATGGAGGAATTTTCTTCGGGCAAATTGAAACTTTTGGTGGCGACCAGCGTGGTCGAAGTGGGCCTGGACGTTCCCAATGCCACGTTGATGATAATCGAAGAGTCGCAACGGTTTGGCCTGTCCCAGCTGCATCAGCTCCGTGGACGAGTCGGTCGAGGAGCCGAAAAATCATACTGTATCTTGATTTCCCCTGCGAATGTGACCGCGACGGCCCAATCGAGATTGGAAGCTTTGACGCAGGAGCGGGACGGCTTTAAAATCGCCGAATTGGATTTGCAATTGCGCGGGCCGGGGGAGTTTTTGGGGATGCGGCAACACGGCTTTCCGGATTTGAAAATTGCCAGCCTGGATGATTACGAATTGATTGGCCGGGCAAGGGCTAAAGCCGAGGAGGTTCTGTTTGCGAAAAAAGAGCCGGTCGGCCGCTTCCGGAATCTGTTGCGCCGCCGGGGTAAAACGGTTAACTTTTTGGAGACGAGCTGATGACGCCAATGGAAAAAAAATTGAAGGAGATTATCGCTGCCACCGAGAAGGCGGCGCGCGAGATTCGGGAGTTGATTGCCCAGACCAACGACTACGACCTGCAGCGGCTGTTGAAAAAAGTGGACGCCGAACTTTCGGATACTTTGCACGATTTGGCGATTGCCGTGCGCCTGGCGGCAAAAAAGACCGCTTGACCTACGTCGCCCGATTGCGTTGATAGAAACCTTTCATCTCGGCAAGACCTTCGGCCCGACCCAAGCGGTCGTTGACCTTAACTTAAAGCTTTTTCCGGGCGAGATTTTCGGATTTTTGGGGCCGAACGGTGCAGGGAAGACCACAACCATCAAGCTGGTAACCGGACTTCTGCGGCCAAGCGCCGGTCGGGTCAGCGTGGGCGGCTATGACGTAGTTAACCAAGCGATTCAAGCCAAAAAAATAATGGCTTATGTTCCGGATTCTCCGCAATTGTATGGAAAATTGACCGTTGAGGAGTTTTTGAAGTTTATCGGCTCGGTTTATGGACTTGATTCCAAACATTGCCAGCGTGAGATTGGTTCGCTTTTGGAACTTTTTGGTTTTACCGAAAAGCGGAGGGAACTTATTGAGAGTCTTTCCCACGGCACTAAACAGAAGGTGGCTCTTTCTGCCGCTTTTTTGCACGAGCCGAAAGTGGTTTTGATGGATGAGCCATTGGTCGGCTTGGACCCGCGCTCGGCGCGTATTCTGAAAGACCTTTTACGGCAGTACGCTAAACGGGGCGCCACGATTTTTCTTTCCACGCACATTTTGGAAGTGGCCGAGCGGATGTGCGACCGGGTGGGGATTATCGACAAGGGACGATTAATAGCCGTCGGGGTGGCGGAAGAAATTAAAAGCCAGAGCGGCAAATCCGGGGAGAGTTTGGAAGACCTCTTTTTGGAACTGACCGGCGGGGGAGAAGAGGCGGAAGTTCTCAAATTCCTGAAGGAAAACGGCTGATGGTCTGGCTGCTTTTGGCTATGCGGGCCCGTTTTCTATGGAATGCGGTGTGGAAGGTGGGCTGGAAATACCGCCTTTTAGGGCTTTTGGCGGTTTTTGGAATGAGCGTTTTTTTCACCGGGGTATTTTTTGTGGGGAAGGGAATTTTTGGAGCGATGGCTGCGCAGCCGGAATGGGGGGACCTGGTAAGCGAGATTATCTTGTTTTTTTCTTTTTCCGGAGCGTTGCTTTTCTTTTTTATTTCCACGGCGGCCTCCGCGCTCAATACGCTGTTTTTATCCAGGGACATTGAACTGCTAATTGCCTTGCCCGTTCGCGCCCGCACGGTCTTTGCCGCCAAGCTGACGGAGGCACTTTTGCTGGCTTTCGCTTTTGTGCCGTTTATTTTTCTTCCCTTTCTTTTGGCTTACGGCATCGCCTACCGGGCTTCTTTCTTTTATTATCCGGCTGTTTTTCTAATTCTGGGGGCGCTTTTAATATGGGGCTCCTGTTTTGGGTTGGTGCTGGCTTCTTTATTAGTGCGCATTTTGCCCGCCCGGCGGGCCAACGAAATTATCGGAGGGGTGGTCAGTTTGGCGGCGGTGGCTTTTGCCTTCAGTTTTCAGCTTTTTGACGCGCGTCTGGACGACCGGCCTTCCTCCGAATGGGCCAAGACCGAAAACTGGAAGCCTTTGATAGAGAAAGGAAAAGTTTTTTTGGAAGGACATTTGAACTATTTGCCTTCCGGATGGGCTAAACAGAGTCTATTGTGGGTTTCGGGTCAGGCTGGCTCCGGGGCGGGAAGTTTTTTGCTTTTGATTGCCTCGGCGGCGGCACTTTTTGCGGCGGTCGTTTTGTCGGCGGAAAAAATCTATGAAAAGGGATGGCTAATGGCCGCGCCCAAGCGCCGGGCGGCGCCTGCCGCCGTTTCGGCGCCGGCTCTATCCGATGAGAAATTTTTCTCCCCTTTTTGGGGAATAGTAAAAAAGGATTTGCTTTTAATTCGGCGGGACTTTAATCAGGTTATCGGCATCTTGCTTATGCCCGTGGTGATGGTTTTTATTCCCATCGTCGCTTCGTTGCGGGCCAAATCGGCCGGCGGCCTGGAGCATATGCTCCCTTTTTTGGTTGTCGGGTTAGCCGGGGTGATGGCTTTGCAGAACGGCTTGCGCATGGTTCCTTTGGAAGGGCTTTCGATGGGGCAGATTTTGGCTTCCCCTTTGACGAAAAAAAGCTACGTTTCTTCCAAGTTATTTTTGACCGGCCTGATGACCACGCTGGAGCTCTGGGTTTCGGCCTTACTTTTGGCTCTGTTTTTTCCCATCGGCCTAAAAAATCTTTTTTCGGCGCTTTGGTTGGCGATTTTTATTGCCGCTTCGGCCGGGGCGGTGGGGGTCTGGGTGGGTACTGTATTTGCCCGTTGGGATTGGACCAAGCCAAACAATATGATTACTCCCGGCGGAGTTTTTGCCCTGATAGGAACCATGATTGTTTTGGGCGGATTATGGGCCGGGCTTTTGGCGGCCGGTTTTTTTGCGCAAAAGTTTTTGCCCTTTGCCGTTTTCCTCGTTTTGGGGAGTATAATTTACGGTGCGGTCAGCTTCTTTTTGCTTTGGCTATTTGGAATCCTTACGGTTAAACGATTAGAGCGCTTGGAGTGGAAATTCGGGTAACCTCACCCTTAATCCCTCTCCATTTATGGAGAGGGAAGGGCGAACACAAGGTTCGCCCCTACGGTTCGCATACAAGAGAGGAGAATAGAAGATTCTCCGCTACGGATCTAATCCCTTTATCCCCTCCCGATACGGGAAGGGGAGGGCGATTTGCCAATCGCCCCTACGAAAAAACAGATATTAGAGAAGAAAGGTAGGAATGAACCTGAAGGTTCACCGAGGGCGAATCTCCCTCGACTCTGCTCGGGACAAGTGAAGGTTCGCCCCTACATAAGCCGGAATAATAGAAGGGCAACCACGGAGGATTGCCCCTACATCGCAAATGATTTTTGGCCGATACTCACTATATAGAAAGGAAGAGATATTTTAGCCAAAACCATAGGGGAAGTTTCGACGACAAAAAATAAGACCGCCCTCTTGAAAGCACGGCTGCGCTGGGCCAAAGAAGGGGAGCTGCTTTTTTCGCATACAACCATGAAGGTGGGTGGGCCGGCCCAGCTTTTTGCCCACGCCGATAGTTCGCAAAAACTGGTTGAAGCTGTCATAGCCGCACGGGAGTTGGACGTTCCATACTTTGTGATGTCGGGGGGGAGCAATCTGGTCATTGACGATGCCGGGCTTTCCGGTTTGGTCGTCAAATTCACAGCTTCCACCTTAGTGGCGGATGATTTGGCGTTGGGCTGTGAGGGTGGGTTGGAGCTTTGGCAGTTGGTGCAGGAGGCGGCCAATCGAGGCTGGGGCGGGCTGGAAAATTTGGCCGGTATTCCCGGCTCGGTCGGGGGAGCTGTCTTTGGCAATGCCGGGGCTTTTGGGTATTCCATCGGCGATATTCTGGAGTCCGGCGTAATTTTGACTCCTTCCAATACGATAGAAACCGTTAACAACGACTATTTTCGTTTTCGCTACCGGCATTCTTATCTGAAGGAATCGGGAGATATTCTTCTTTCGGTTAAACTGTGCTTCAAGCCGGACAACCGGGAAAGACTCTGGACTAAAATGAATGAGATTCTGGCGTTGCGGGCGGAAAAGCATCCGCCCCACGACAGGCCCTGCGCCGGCAGTTTTTTCAAAAACATCGAAAAAGCGGACGAACCGTATGGAAAGTTAGCGGCGGGCATTTTGTTGGACAAAGTGGGCGCCAAGAATCTGCGCATTGGCCAGGCAGGGGTGTATCACAAGCATGCCAATATCATCGTCAACCACGGGGGTGCCCGGTATGCCGACATCCGCCGGCTGGCTAACCTGATGCGCCAGAGGGTGGCTGACCAGTTCGGGATAACGCTGGAAGAGGAAATACGGTATATTGAGGGTTTAAGCCCAAATAGTGCTTGACTTTGGGGGGATTTGGATTAGATTATAAGATGTGAAAAGGCCTGCCAAAGAGGGGTTTTGGGGCAGGCGCGGGATTAACTTATAACCAAGGAGGTATTACAATAGGCAGATAGTTAATGAGTTAAATGAAGTGGGTATTTAAAAATTTCAGGTTTCTGCAGGCGGCTAAAGCCGGTTTGGCTTTGGCTATTTTTGTTTTTCCCTGGACGGGCGGGCCCTCCCTTGCTTTTTCCCAGGGCCTAAAAGTTGATTTATTGGACGGTTCCAACTGCCGTCTGTTCAGCGATCCGGTCAAACCGGGGCTTTCCATTTCAAGAAAAGAACCGGCTTTTTTGGCAATGGCCGGCTGTATGAAAGATATGTACGAAATCGATTACGAAAATCGGCTGCTCTCCAGCTATTGTTACTACCTGAAGCCGGGGCAGGAAAACGAAGCCGGAGGTTCCTACCGGGTTTTTGGGCTTTCTTCCTCGGCGGTTTCGCGCGGTGAACTGCGTTTTCGGCAGGATTGGGGAGCGACCAAAAAACAGACGCTGGGGAAATTCGCTCCCGCCAAGTCCGGGCGAGGGCTTTTTAATCTGGACATTCCGGTCAAATTTCCCAAAGTTTTGTCGAGTCTGGTAGGCGAAGGGGGGCCGGGGCTGGCGGTTAGCGGGAATTATCGGGTGATGTTCAAGCTGGAACGGACTCCCTACACCTCCGGCGTGGCGAACATCGGCGTTAACCGGCAAAGCGGGTCTCCCAGTTTTCAAACCCAGCAGGAATACAATATGTATATCGCCGGCAACGTCGGTTCCAAGCTTTTTGTGAATATGAAAACCGACAAGCGTGCCAATCAATACCAGCAGCGGGTCGATTTGGCCGACCGGATACAGATTCGCTTTAGGGGAGAAGAACAGGATTTGGTGCAGACGATAGAGGCGGGCAATACCACGCTTTCTTTGGGAGGGTCGCGTTTTGCCGGATTTTCGCAATCGGTGCAGGGGCTTTTTGGGCTGAAAGCGCAGGGGAAGTTCGGGGGCTTGAACTGGACGGCAATCACCAGCCAGCAAAAAGGGAACAGCCAGTCCAAGACTTTTAAAGCCGGGGCGGAAGCCACGACGGTGCGGATAAAAGATAGGGATTATTTGCGCTACATTTACTTTGATTTGGGATGGAAAAAAATAGCCCATCCACATCCCAGCGGAAATCTTTCGCTGGATTCGTTATTTAGTCAGGATGAATTTCAGCCGGGGAGGGATACGATAGAGGGAGACCCGCTTTTTTACCAAGCGGTATCTCCCTCAATTTATGGGGGTAATGAAGCGCAATATCCAGAAGGAGGTTGTTACGTAAATCCGTTGGATACCAGTCAGTTTCCAAATGACAGGTATCACGGAAGATTTAAGCCTTTTCCTAAAGAGTCCTACAAGCTAAACCGCGACTCTTTTTATGTGCGTTTTAATAACCTGCTTAACTCTACGGACATTATTGGTGTGTTAATGCAGGTCAAAAGAGCTAATGGCACAATCGAAACCTATGGGTCTATAGATACCAGCCAGGGGAGCACTAACGCTAAATACGTTTTTAAGTTGATAAAAGGTAGTTCTGTCAATCAGGATAATGTCACCTTTTACTACGAATGGAAAAACGTTTATGATTTACGGGAGCGGGATATAGAGCCGGACGGTTTTACTGTGAATATTTATCAAGGAGACATTAGCACGGCCACTAACCCTAACCGCCAAGATTTTCAGGGAACGGGTAGTGGGGTCAGATTCATCCGCCTGTTTGGATTGGACCGTTATAACAACCAATCCGGGGCTCGCGAAAAAGCCGGTGATGGTAAAATTGACATAAACCAGACGGTGGTGGACCTGGAGCGGGGGTATATTATTTTCCCCGACCGGTATCCCTTTAATCCCGATAGCAATTATATTGGTGATACCACGGGACTGCTTGACATAAAGGTTCCGGAAATCTACGATGACAGATGGAATACAAGTGCCGCCTTGTCGCAGTATTACCTTGAAATCGGCACTAAATCGCGCCGGACGGAATTTTCGCTGGGGCAGGTGAACATCCTGGACGGTTCGGAGGACGTGCGCTTGAACGGAAGCAAACTGATTCGCGGGCAGGATTACCAGATTGATTATGACTTGGGGCAAATCCGCTTTTTCAACTCGCAGGTGGCCGACCCAAACGCCGACGTGCAGATTAACTACGAATACACGCCTTTCATTTCGGCGCAGAAGAAAAATCTTTTTGGCACGCGCCTGGAATATGCGCCCAGCGAAGCGCTAAGGCTGGGCACAACGGCTTTATACCGGACGGAAGCCACCCTTGACCAGAAGCCGCGGATAGGGGAAGAGCCTTCGCATGCCTTGCTTTTGGACGGGGATTTTTCCTACACCAGCCAGAGCCGGTTTATCACCAGTTTGGTGAATAAACTGCCGGGCGTGGAGGCGGCTGCTCCTTCCGCTTTTCAGATTGACGGCGAGTTGGCGCGCAGTTTGCCCAATCCGAACGTCTTGGGCAAGGCATTTATAGATGATTTTGAAGGCAGCCGGGATTTTACCAATTTGGGGATTTTGCGGGAGATTTGGACCAAGTCTTCGACACCACCGGTTACCCGGTTTGGTAAAACTCAAGCTAACCGGGGGCGGCTGGCCTGGTTTTCACCGGATGGTAGCCAGATTAAGGATCCACGAAGACCGGATAAGGCCGTCGATCGTTTCCGTGTTTTAGAGATTTTCCCCAATCGTGCCGTTCCGAGCACGGATGAGCGGACCGACGTTTTGGACTTGCGTTTCTTTCCGGGAATAGACAGCGCCACCCAGCAGTTGGATACGGTTAGCTGGGGCGGAATTATGCGCTGGCTGCCGGCCGGTTTGCAAAATCAATTGGAAACCAAGCTTTTGGATTTTTGGGTTGGACTGGAAGATGGCAGGCCGCGGCCCCAATTGCACTTTGACCTTGGGCGGATTTCGGAAGACATCAACGGGGATGAGGATTGGCAAACGGAAGACACAGACCCGAAAAACGGAATAGTTTCCCCGGGGGAAGATGTTGGTTTATCCCCCGATACGCTGGTCTGGGGAACGGACATTGACCATATTAACGGAACCGTACGAAATTCAGGCGACCCGGGGCGGCTTTCGCGGCCGGACAATGAAGACTTGGATAACAATTCGAATGTGAGGCTTGATAACCACTACTTTTCGTTTACCATCGATTTGGCGGGCGACGACAGTCTTTTGTATATGGTTCCCGGTTCTTTTCACGCAAACAACGGCGCACGCATAAATGAAAGAGCGCCGTTGTCCTGGAGGGAACTGCGAATTCCGCTCAAAGATTCGGCTTCCGGAAATCCAAATTATACAACTATTGGAACACCCAATTGGAACAACATAGAGTACGTTCGGGTCTGGCTGGACGGCTCGGCGGATACGACCCGGGTGATTCTGGCGACTTTGGAGCTGGTAGGCAACCGCTGGAAGGAGCTGGGGGTTTTTGATTCGGTGGCGAAACCGGATTCGACGGCTAAAATTCGTGTTTCCGTCATCAACTCCCAGGAACATCAGGCATATCGGGACGATCCACCGCCGGGAGTTTCGGAAGTTTTGAACCGGATTAGCAATCTGCGGGAACGGGAGCAGTCGTTGGTGCTAACCTACGAAAACTTGCGGCCGAGGAGCAAAGGGTTGATTCAGCGCACTCTTTTAGGCAGCGCCGAAGATTATTCCGGTTACCGGACTTTGAAAATGCTGGTGCATGGCGACCGGCTTATGTCCAACGGGGCGGATTCCCTTTCGGATTCGCTCCGGTTCTTTTTGCGTTTTGGGTCCGGGGTGGTCAACGACACCAACAACTTCTATGAGTATCGAGTTTCCTTAAAACCGGGCTGGGGTTCAAATAACGAAGTCCTAATGGATTTTGATAAGCTGACCAATCTGAAAGGCAGGCTCATCCAACAGCGGAAGGCGGGCGACAGCTCGAAAAGTATTGCCGAGGGGCCGTACTTTGTGAAAGGCAGTCCCAGTCTGGCGGCGGTGCGCTGGTATGTGATGGGAGTGGAAAACCTGGATAGCGGCCGGACAGCGGCAGGAGAGGTGTGGACCGACGAACTGTTGCTTTCCGACGTGCGCAAGGAAGCTGGCACGGCCGGGCGGATGCATTTTTCCACCCAGCTGGCTGATTTTGGTTCGGTGAATCTGGACTACAGCCGCGTGGGCGCCACTTTCCGCTCGCTTGCCGCCGGAGACCGGAGCGGCTCGTTGTCTTTCAACCGGGCTTCTTCCACCAACGAGGACATTGGTTTATCGGGAAGTTTTCAAGCCCACAAGCTCATGCCCAAGTTTTTGGGGGTAACTGCTTTGCCGATTTCGGCCAGCTGGCGGCGGGGTCGTTCCACGCCGCGGCTGCAGACCGGCTCGGACATCGTTTTGAGCAAGGAATTTCAGGCGGCCGAGCGCTCCGAGCAGGTGTCGCGCGGGTTTTCGGTTTCGCCCAGTTTGAAAAAAGAGACCAAGAACTGGCTTTGGAATTTGACTTTTAACCGGATGGGGGGCTCGTTCTCCTACACCTACAACCGCGGCACCAATCCTTTCACCTTCCTGCAAGAGTCGCGGGCCTATTCGGCCAATATGTCCTACGACCTTTCGCCACGGAAATCTTTGGGCTTCAAGCCGTTTAAATGGCTGCCTTCCTTTTGGCTCTTAAAGAAAGTGGAGGGTACCCAATTTTCGCCAATGCCGGCCACTTTGAACGTGAGCGGCGCAATCAGCCGCACTTTTTCCACCAACATTTTGAACGATACTAAAAGAACGACTTCCGGATCTTACGTCCGGGACTTTACCGGCAATTTGAATTCTTCTTTCCGCATTTTCCCGAATTTGACCACCAGCTATAACTTTTCGACCGTCCGGGATTTGTCCGACCCCAAAAATCTGGCGTATTCGTTTAACCCCCGGAAATTTAAGCTGGGGCTGGAAGTGAGCCGAAACCAGAATTTTGACGCCGGCTATACCCCAAAGATTTTCTCTTTTGCCGATACGCGGTTGAACTTCAAGTCCAACTACCGCGAAGCGGGCGGTTTGCGCACCTATTCCGACGCCAGCCGGCGGGTTGAGGCGAGCAATAGTTACGGCACCACGGTGACCTTCAATCTGTCCCGCTTTTTAGGGCAACGAAGAACAAGCCAGGCCGAGCAGCGCGAGCAATTGGAAAAATTAAAGAAAAAGATGGAAGAAGAAGCCAAAAAGAAAGCCGAACAAGAAGGGAAAGAGAAGAAAGCGGCAACGGCTAAAGCCGATTCCACAAAAACGGACAGTTCAAGAATTGCCGGAGGCTTCGGAGCTACCGACACCCTTCGCTCCGATTCCGTTCAAACGCGGTTTTCGGCCGACTCGGTAATGAAGGCCATTGGCGATTCACTGGCGGCACGGGGAGTAATGGACACATCTAAATCGGCGGTGGCATCTTCCGACAGCACCCGCAAGACTACGCCGCCGCAAACCAAGCCCAAGCAGGCGGGAGGCGGGGGAGTTTTTCTGCTTTCCGATGCTTTTAACCTTTTGCGGCGGCTGGCCGCCAGGGTCGATCCGGTCCAATTCGGCTACACCCGCGGGAATCAGATAGGCAATCAGGTAAAAGACCGCCCGGGGCTGGCTTTCCAATTCGGTTTGACCAACGAATTGCCAAGGGGATTGAACAGCTCCAACAACACTCGCTCCAATTCGGACAACTATACGGTAGGGTCGGGCCTGGCTCTTGGTTCCGGGGCGGATTTGAATGCGCGCTACTCAAAGCAGGTTCGGCGCTCTTTTATCTCTTCCGGCACCACCCGGTTGGAATCGCAGGTTTTTCCGGATTTAAGTTTCACCCTTTCAAGTTTGGAAAAGCGGGTAGGAATTTTAAAGAAGATTATACCGCCCGGATCGCTTTCTTCCAATTATCAAAGGCAGACTTCCAAAACCTTTGACGTTCGCACCGGCCGGCCGAACGACGTCAGCACGACCAGGAGTTTCAATCCGCTGGTCTCCGTTTCCTCTACTTTCAGCCGAGGACTTTCCTCGAATTTCAGCTACGGCAAAAGCATTCAAACGATTCGCAGTTTTGTCGGTTCCACGCTTTCCGAGAATAAGGAAAAAACGATTGCCTTTACAGCGCGGTACAGTTTTGTCGCCCCCAAAGGGATTCGTTTTCCCCTTTTGCGCGGGATTCGTCTGGCCTCCAGTTTGAACACCAATTTGGGCGTCCGTTATACCCGCCGCACCACCCGCAACCCCAGCCCCAACGCCGCCCGGCGCGGGGTTACCTCCGATTTTTCAGACTTATCGATTGCCCCTCAACTTTCCTACACGTTTTCCACCCAGGTGGATGGCGGCTTGACCGTGCAATGGACCGATCACAACGACCACGTAGCCAAGCGTTCCACCCACGTGCGCTCGGCGCAATTCTGGGTTGACTTAAAGTTTTAATATTTCATCTTCCGGCGGTGAGCAAGGTGGCCGGTTTTTTGTTTTTCTCTTTTTTTTCCCCTTTTGCCTGCGGCCCGGCTTCCCCGCCGGAATTTTCCGGCCAACGGGCGTATGAAATTCTAAAAGATTTTTGTGCTTTCGGGCCGCGGGTGCCCGCCTCGGAAGCCCAGCGCAAGGCTGGTGATTTTATCGCCGCCTCTTTTCAAAAAAAGCCCTTTTCGCTCACCCGCCAGGAATTTGTCTATCGCGACAGCTTAAAAAACGTTGAGCTTTCTTTAGTCAATTTCATCGCCGCCTTTCATCCGGAGCGCAAAAAACGGATTTTACTCTGCACCCACTGGGACAGCCGGCCGTATGCGGATCAGGAGAAGGATTCCAGCCTGCACAATCAACCGATTGTGGGGGCCAACGATGGAGGTTCAGGCGTAGCCGTGCTTTTGGGTTTGGCTGATATTCTGGCGCAAAAGGATCCCAGAGTTGGCGTCGATTTGGTTTTTTTCGATGGCGAAGATTATGGCCCTTCAGATGTCAGCGACCAGTATTTTTTGGGCTCTAAATATTTTGCCAAGAATATGGGGGATTATCACATCGAATACGGCATTTTGCTGGATATGGTCGGGGATTTCGATTTGAACATCTATCAAGAAAAGTATTCAACCGCCTATGCGGCAGCAATAAATCGCAAGGTATTTGTCCGCGCGCAAAAACTTGGTCTTAGTGCCTTTGTTTCGCGACCCAAATATGCGATAATGGACGACCATCTGCCGCTTTTGGAAAAGGGGCTGCCGGTGATTGATTTGATTGATTTTGATTATCCTTTTTGGCACACCTTAAAGGACACTCCCGAAGCTTGCAGTCCAAAAAGTCTGGAGCAGGTGGGGAGGCTCTTGGTGTCGCTTCTTTACGAGCCGGAGGAATAACCGGACGATTTTATGTTACAATAGGCATCGGGGGAGAAGGGTGAGGTGGTCGCAAATTGCGACCACCAGCCCGAAAAGCTTGGAGCAAGTCAGGAAACTTTCGAAGACCCTGTCGCAGACCATGAGCGTAGTCGAATGGCTGGTGTCGCTTCTTTACGAGCCGAAGTGAGACGGTTTACCCGTATGGTCTAAACGGGATTTAATAACCGGTCCGAGTTTCTTTATGTTTGGACGGTGCCCCGCAAAAGTTTGATTTTGACGACTGGCCGCTCGGTAGTTCCTGCGGAACGGATTGAGCGGGCCATTTTCTTTCTGCGCGGTGAAAAGGTAATGCTCAGCCCCCATCTGGCCGAGTTGTACGATGTCGAGCCGCGGGCTTTGGTTCAAGCCGTAAAGCGAAACATTGAGCGGTTCCCAGTAGATTTTATGTTTCAATTGAGCGAGTCCGAGTTTTCGGATTTGAAATCACAAATTGTGACTTCAAGCTGGGGTGGTCTCCGCCGGGCCCGACCCTACGCCTTTACCGAGCAGGGAGTGGCAATGCTTTCCAGCGTATTGCGGAGTAAACGCGCCGTTCTGGTTAATATCGAAATTGTGCGGGCCTTTGTCCGGCTGCGGCAGATACTATCTTCCCACGCCGAGCTGGCGCGTAAACTCGAGGCCTTGGAAAAGAAATACGACACCAAGTTCAGGGTGGTTTTTGACGCCATCCGGGAGCTGATGAAGCCCCCCGAACCCGCCCGCCGCAGCATCGGGTTTCGGGTGAGAAAGGAGGAGTGAGTACGCCCGCTTTTTTTACCTCCTGCAGTCCAAAAAGTCTGGAGCAGGTGGGGAGGCTCTTGGTGTCGCTTCTTTACGAGCCGGATTGATTCGGCAGCTTTATTTAATCCATTTACTAAAATTACCATGTGTATTACTTTATAGTGGCAAATGATAGGCCAAACCGTTTCGCTATTTTATGATTGAATCATTGAATCAATGAAAAAATGATTAAATTCCTTCTATGATAGGGCAGACGGTTTCGCACTATAAAATCCTCGAGAAGTTAGGCGAAGGGGGTATGGGGATTGTGTATAAGGCCCAGGACACCAAGCTGAACCGGGAGGTGGCGTTGAAGTTTCTGCCTTCCTACTTGGCTTCCGAGGCGGGACAAAAGGAGCGCTTCTTCAACGAGGCCCAGGCCGCCTCGGCCTTGAACCATCCCAACGTTACCACCATCCACGAGATTGACACCCATTACGACCAAATCTTCATCGCTATGGAATTAGTGGAGGGGAAAACTTTAAAGCAGTTCATCAAAGCCGAAACTTTGCCCATAAAGAAAGTGCTGGAGATAGCCATTCAGGTATGCGAGGGGCTGACCGCTGCGGCGGAAAAAGGGATTGTTCACCGGGACATTAAATCGGATAACATCATTTTAACCCCCAAGATGCAGGTCAAGATAATGGACTTTGGTTTGGCCAAGTTCAAGGGGGCGGGGAAGCTTACCCAGACCGGCTCGACGGTGGGGACGGCGGCCTATATGTCTCCGGAGCAGGCCTCGGGGGAGGAAGTGGACCACCGCGCCGACATTTTCTCTTTTGGAGTCGTGCTCTACGAACTGCTTACCAATCATCTCCCGTTCCGGGGGGAGCATCCGAGCGGGTATATCTACTCCATTTTGAACGAGGAACCGGAGCCGGTGGCGCGGTTTAACGACAAGGCAACGGCAGAATTGCAGAGGATGGTTTCCAAGGCCCTTGCCAAGGACAGAGACGAGCGCTATCAGCATATTGCTGATTTGGCGGCGGACCTGCGGCATGAAAGAAAGAATCTGGAGTATGCCAAGTCCTCCACCCAACCGAAAGCGGAGGCGGTTCACAAACCGAAGAAGAACCTCCTTAAAGTTTTAATCCCAACTTCAGCCGTGGCGGTTCTGGCATTGCTGTTCTTCATCTTCAACCCATTTAAAGTAGAAGTTTCCCGTGACCAGAGCGCCGAGGCCTCGCAAAACACTTTGGCAGTAATGTATTTCGAGAACATCCCCGACCCGGAGGATAAAGACCATACGGGAGAAATGCTGGCTAATCTGTTAATTGCCTCGCTTTCCCAGTCCGGCGGTCTGGAAGTGATTAGCCGGGAACGCCTGTATGATATTCAAGAAGAAATGGGGAAGGCGGATGCCAAAAAGATAACCCCTTCCCTGGCTTCAAAAATAGCCCAAAGAGCCGGAGTTAAGACCATGCTTTTGGGGAGCATTATACAAGGCCAGCCCAAGCTGTCGGTTACTTCCCGTTTAATTGAAGTGAAGTCCGGGAAGATATTAAGCTCCCAGATACTGGCCGGATTTTCTTCCGACCAGATATTTCCCCTGGTGGATAGTTTGGCCAGGTTGGTAAGAAATGACCTGGAGATAAAGACGCCCGCCGCATACGAAGCCAAATCCGTGGCCGAAGTAACCACCAGCTCGCCCGAGGCCTACCGCTCCTATTTGGAAGGGATTGAACTCGGTAAAAAGTTTTACACGCCCGAGGCCAGAGCGGCTTTCCAAAGAGCGCTGGAGCTGGACAGCAATTTTGCCATGGCCTACTTCCGGCTATCAGGCTTGGCGCAAGACCTTGCGGGCTCGCGACAGGCCCTGCAGAAAGCCTGGCACCTCAAAAGCCGGGTGGCCGAAAAAGAGCGTCTGCAAATCGAGGCCGCGTATGTAGGCAACAATCCCTCCGAGGCGGCGAAAATATTAGAGAAGCTATTGCAAAAGTATCCTCACGAGCAAGGTGTCTATGACCGCCTGGCTCTCCTCTATCAAGATATTTATGAATATGATAAAGCCATGCAGATTCTTCAGAAGGGGTTGAAAAACGATTCGCTGGACAAAAATTTGTGGAATTCGCTGGCTTATTTGCAGGCCGGTATGAACCGGAAGGCCGAAGCGTTGGCCGCCATTGACCATTATCTCAAACTGGCGCCGGCGGAACCGAATCCATATGATAGCAAAGGGGAGATTTACTGGATATTTGGCGAGCTCGATTCAGCCCGCTTTTGGTATGAAAAGGCGCTTTCCCTGCGGGCTGATTACTATTCGATGTATGCTTTAGGGGTTTTGACCTGCTTGCGGCAAAATTATGAAGAGGCGGAAAAGCATTTTAAGAGTTATACCCAGACCTCGGATTTGCAAAAGAAACGGGATGGCGAAAGGGGTTTGATCCTCATTCCCCTCCTTCGAGGGCAGTTCGCTGAAGCAAAAAAGCGGCTGCTCGATTTTATTGCATTCTACAAGCCGCAAAAAATTCAAGGCGCCCTCACTTCGGGCCATTTGCAGTTAATCAACCTGGCGTATGAAACGGTTGACTACCGGTCTATGCGGGCCTATGCCAGGGCGCGCTCGGATGAGTTCAAAAGAAATCCGGACAATGCGGTGTACGGACGGGATATCTTGGCCTGGGCCGAGTTAAAAAACGGAAACCGGGAAGGGAGCGATAAATTGCTTGCGGAAATAAGGCGCGACCTGACGGCTAAGGGATTGGCCGGCCGGCCGGCAGTCAAGGCGTCGGAAGACTTCTTCCGTGCGCTTTTCTCCTACGAAGAAGGCAAATACGATGAGGCGGTGGAATTTTACAAAAAAGTTTTTCAGAATCGTTTGCCCAACAGGGGGCCGGACTACCGGTATGCCCTAAGCTTATTGAAAACGGGCAGAGTTGACGAGGCCATTGACGAATTCAAGCGGTTGACCTGGTGGCCGCTGCGCAGCGGGGTGCACATCAGGTTTTTTGACCTTGCGGAGTTCCCCACCTGGTTTTACCTGCCGATTGCTTCGGTGAAAGCCCACTACTGGCTGGGGGTGGCGAATGAGCAAAAAGGGGACAAAGATAAAGCGATAAAAGAATATGAAAAGTTTTTGGAAATCTGGAAGGATGCGGATTTCAACCCGCCGGAGATTGCGGATGCAAAAGTGCGGTTGGGGCGGTTGAAGAAAAAAGTGTAGGGACGTATTGCAATACGCCCCTACGAACTCACCCTTAATCCCTCTCCATTTATGGAGAGGGAAGGGCACGGCGTGCCGTGCCCCTACATTTACTAACCTTCATTGACGGATTTTCCAAAAAAAGGTTATATTGTTTTCTATGAAGCGCCGGGTTTATTTTGACCATAATGCGACCACGCCGGTAGCGCCGGAAGTCTGGCAGGCTATGGGGGAGGCCGTTTCCAATTTTGGCAATCCCTCTTCCATCCACACTTTCGGGCGGGAGGCGAAGGTGACGCTGGAAGCGGCGCGGGAGAAAGTGGCCGCTTTCATCGGCGCCAAGCCCTCGGAAATCATTTTCACCGCCAGCGGGACGGAGGCGGATAATCTGGCTTTGTTCGGGGTTACTTCGGTACTATCGCATCGCGGCAAGCATATCATCATCTCTCAAATCGAGCACCATGCCGTTTTAGAATCGGCCCATCAGTTGGAGAAAATGGGATTTGAAGTAACTTTTCTGGCGCCGACGAAAGAGGGAGTTGTTCTGCCGGAAAAATTGGCGGAAGCGATTCGGCCGGATACAATTTTGATTTCAATAATGGCGGCCAACAACGAGACCGGCACGATTCAGCCGGTTACTGAACTGGCAAAGATTGCCCGTGAGAAGGGGGTTTTGTTTCACAGCGACGCCGTGCAGATGGCGGGCAAGCGGCCCATAAATGTAAATGAACTCGGTGTGGATTTGCTTTCGCTCTCGGCGCATAAGCTTTATGGGCCGAAGGGAGTTGGAGCTTTGTGGGTTCGGCGTGGCGTCAAGATTAATCCGATTCTGATTGGCGGGGGACACGAGACCAACCGCCGGGCGGGGACGGAGAATTTTATTTCGATTATCGGTTTTTCCAAAGCGTGCGAAGTAGCCGCAGCCCGAATGACGGAGGATGAGAAAAAGTTTTCGGCTATATCAGAAAGACTCTACAAGGGTTTGAAACAAAAAGTGGAAGATTTTCGGGTAAACGGCTCGATGGAAAAGCGGCTGGCTAACACTTTAAACCTCTCATTTCCCGGCCTGGACGGCGAGGCCATCATCGTCGGGCTGGATATGGAAGGGATTGCGGTTGCCTCCGGCTCGGCCTGCACCTCCGGGGCCACCGAGCCGTCACACGTCTTGATGGCCTTGGGTTTGTCGAAAAAAGAGGCGTTGGGCTCGATTCGAGTAAGCCTGGGCCGGGCCAGCACCGTCGAAGATGTTGATTATTTTCTTTCCACTTTGCCGCCGATTGTTGCACGGCTGAATGCTTTGTCCAAAGATGTGGTAGGAGTATCGTGAAGGATTTGCCTATCAATCCGGCGTCTGAACGGCCAAGAATCTTGGCGGCAATGTCGGGCGGAGTCGATTCATCCGTTGCCGCCTGTCTTCTGGCCTCCGAGGGATACCCGGTCGTGGGCGTGACGATGAAACTGTGGGACTATTCCAAAGTCGGGGGCGACAGCCATCAGGACGGGCGTTGCTGCTCTCTGGAGTCGATGGCGGATGCGCGGGAAGCGGCGGTGCGTTTCGGCTTTGCGCATTACGTGCTCGATTTTCAGGAGCCGTTTTTTGAAACGGTGATTTCCGATTTTGCGTCCGAATACCTGGCCGGTCGGACGCCGAACCCCTGCGTGCGCTGCAACCGCTTCATCAAGTTCCGGGCGCTGTGGGAAAAGGCGGAAAGGTTCGGAGCCGAGAAGATTGCCACCGGGCATTACGCTCGGGTGGAGTTCTCCGAAGAAAATGAACGATTCGTTTTGCGCAAGGCGGTTGATTTGTCGCGTGACCAGAGTTATTTTCTTTGGGGACAGACGCAAAAAGAATTGGCGAATACTTTATTTCCTTTAGGGCATATGCTTAAGACTGAAGTTCGCGAAAAGGCGAGACAGTTCGGTTTGGCGGTGGCGGACAAGCCGGAGAGCCGGGAAATTTGCTTTGTGACGGACGGCAACTACGGCCGCTTTGTTTCCGAATTTGCCGGCTCTGCGGAAATGGGGCCGGTTTACGGGCCGGATGGGAAACAGGCGGGGGAACATAAGGGCGTTTTCCGCTACACCATCGGCCAAAGGCAGGGATTGGGGATCTCTTTCGGCCAGCCGGTCTATGTCAAAAAAATAGACCAGCAGCAGCGCGCCATCTATCTGGCTTACGATTCCGAACTCTGGAAGCGGGCTTTTACCGTTTCGGAAGTGAACTGGGTTTCCATAGCTCCGCCAAAGAAGGAGTTTGACGCGAAGGTTCGTATTCGCTACTTAGCCAAAGAGAAACCGGCCTCGATTACTTCGCTTGCGGAGGGTCGGGCGCAAATTGTTTTTGACCAGCCGGAGCGGGCGATTACCCCCGGCCAATCGGCGGTCTTTTACGATGGAGAATATGTTTTGGGCGGCGGAGTTATCGAAAGCGTGATTGATGATTAAAAATTTTGAGTGAGTGAACTTTGGTTTAGCCTGGAGGGAAAATGGCGAAACTTACCTGGTACGGACATGCCGCTTTTTTGTTGGAGTCGGGCCAGTACAAAATCCTCTTCGACCCGTTTATTTCCGGCAATCCGCTGGCGCCGGTAAAAGCGGAGCAGCTTTCCGCCACCCACATTCTGGTTTCGCACGGGCACGGCGACCATTTGGGGGATACGGTGGCCATCGCCAAACGGACTGGTGCAACGGTCATCGGCCCATACGAGCTGGCCGCTTACTGCGCTTCCAAAGGTTGCCAGATGCATCCGATGCATATCGGCGGCAGTTACGCATTTCCCTTTGGTCGCGTAAAGCTGACTATCGCCCATCACGGCAGCGGCTATGAAGAGTATGGTCGGGTGCTTTACCTTGGGAATCCGTGCGGGTTTGTAGTGAACGTCGAGGGAAAAAATGTTTACCATTCCGGCGACACCGGGCTTTTTATGGATATGCAGTTGATTGGAGAGTTAAATCCCCTTGAAGTGGCGCTTTTGCCAATCGGCGACAACTTTACGATGGGGCCGGAGGATGCGTTGAAAGCGGTTGAGTTTTTAAAACCGAAAACGGTGGTGCCGATGCATTACAATACTTTTGACCTGATCAAGCAGGATCCGAAGGCGTTTGCCGCACGGGTCAAAGGCTCCCAAGCGGTTGTTCTGGAGCCCGGAAAGTCCTTGGAATTTTAATGAAGAAATTCGGGAAAATTCTTCTCTCGGTTCTGGGCGGGATAATGACCTTCTGGATTGTCGCCGCTGTTGCGCTCTCTTTTTATTTCACCAAGGAGAGAATATTGGCCCTGGTTTTACCCAAGGCTCGTCAAGCCTTGAACCGTCCCGTTTCCGTGACGGGCGCCACGTTTTCCGCCTGGGGGAAAATTAAAATCAACCTGGCCGGCGTTAGGATAAAGAACCGGCCCGGTTTCTCCGATTCGCTTCTGTTTTCGGCCCAAAAAATCGCTCTGGCCGTAAAAATTCTGCCGCTTTTGAGGAAACAGGTGGAGATCACTTCACTGGAACTGGATGCCCCGGTCATCAGCTACGGGGTTTTGCCCAGCGGTGTTTCCAACGTGGCGGATTGGTTTGCCCCCTCTCAAGGGAAGAAAGAGACGCAAAGGGGAGGGGGGGCGGTTTTTCTTCTGGTTGAGCACCTAAAAGTTTCCGACGGGCAAATCCGCTACCAAAACGACTCGACCAGCACGCTTCTCTTTTTGGCGCGGATGAATTTGGATGGCAAAACGGATTACAACAAGGCGGCCAAAAAGTTGGATTTCACCGGCAAGCTGACTTCCGGCCTTTTGCGTTACCGGTCGCCCAAGCAGAGCTTCGAGACCGAAAAGCTGATGCCGGAAGTTGCTTACCGCTTGTCGTACTCCCTGCCCAAAGACCGGATGGAGGTCCGGAGCGTTGCATTGAAATTCGGCCCAATTGCTCTTTTGGCGTCGGGCGAAATTACCGGCCTGCGGGGCCAGAAGAAGGGAAGATTGGATATCAAATCAGAAGAATTTTCAGCGGCAGCGCTGAAAGAAAGTTTTGCCGCTTTTTTGCCGGATGCGGCCAAGGACTGGAAAGTATCCGGAAAAGGAAAAGTGAACGGGCAGTTGAACTTTGCTTCGCCGGTGCAGGGGAAGGTCGGTTTGGCCTTAAACCAATTTGAGCTTACCGCGCCACAGATTAAAGAGAAGATTCGCATCGAAAAAGTGGATGCTACAGTTGATTTGGGGCAGAAACAATTTATTCTGGCAACCAGCAATGCCTCGTGGGGCGGTGAACCGTTCCGTTTTGGGTTGGTTCTGAACGATTGGGAAAGACAGGATTTGAAACTGGATTTCAAGGGACGGTTTAACCTCGCTTTGGTGCCGGAGCTTTTCAAGCTCCCGGATACCAAGCTTTCCGGCGAGTTTTCACCCGATATATCACTTTACGGTTCAGCCAAAAATAAAGAAAGTTTTAAACTGGACGGCAGAATTTCCATCAAAGACGTCAGCTATTCTTCAGCGAAATCAAAATATCCGATTACGGATTTGAATGCCGAGCTGGGGTTCGCCGGCAAGGACATCAGCCAGCTCAAATTGTCGCTGAAGGCGGGAAGGTCGGACATAGCCATAAACGGCAAAGTTGCCAATGGAGTCGCTTGGGCGGTTACCAAAAGGAAAACACCGGCGACCGTCACTTTCGATTTTCATTCCAACTTCCTGGACTTTGATCAACTTTTTCCGCCGCCGGAACAGACGACAGGGGGAGGCGTCAAGATAGATACCGTGCCGCTGCCCGATTGGAACGGCGCCGGGAATGTGTATGTGGCCAAGGGAGTGTTCAATAAACTTGCTTTCGGTAATTTCCGCTCGCCGATGAAAATTGATAACGGCGTGATAAATATGAACGGGTTTGTGATGGATATGCTGGGGGGAAAGGTAAACGGAGATTTGAGGCGGGACTTGACCGATTTTACGCAGCCGAAGTTCGATATGAAAGTTTGGGCCAACGGCGTGGAGGCCAATGATTTTCTTTCTGCCCTCTCGCCGGTTAAAGGGATTCTTTTCGGGAAAATGAACCTGGCCGGCGATTTTTCCGGCAGCGGACTGGTCGCCTCGGAAGTGGCCCGCTCGCTTACCGCCAGCGGCGATTTGGACATCGATTCCGGCAAGCTGGTTCGCTTCGGCCCTTTGGCGAAGTTGGGGGAAAAACTGGGGCAGGACTGGAAAAAGGAGCAGCCCTTGAAAAATTTAAAAGCGCTTTTCCGGATGGAAAACGGGAAAATCGTTTTTAATCCGCTCAACTTCGGCCTCCCATTGGGAGATTTTAAGGTCAAAGGAAGCCTGGGGCTGGATGGTGCGCTTGATTTTCTGGTCGATTCGAAAGTTCCCGTCGAAGTGGCGGAAAAATTTGACCTGCCCCCAGCCTTGTTGGACTTTATGAAGGATGCCGAGGGTAAAATTCCAGTTTCTTTTTCCTTAACGGGAACCGGCTCCGAGCCTAAGATTAGTTTGAATCTGCCCGGCGCACAGCAAAAAAAGGAAAGTTTGGTTCAGGATAAAAAAGAGGATTTAAAGAAAAAAGGGAGCGAGTTTTTGAAGAAGCTCAAGCCGAAGTAAAAGATAATAATCCATCAATAAAAGAGGAGCGTTGCCAAGTCCGCTCCTTTTTTTTGAGATCTTGCTTCTTAGGGTGTGAAACGCATTAGCCTTAGCCCCGCAAATCGGTCGGCAACAAAAGCATAATTCCCGACAACGGCGGCATCCAAAGCTTCATCCGGGGTATTGAAAACTCCCACCAGCTTGGGAGAAGCAGGGTTGGAGATATCAATAATTTGCAGGCCCCCGGCCCGGGCCGAAACAAAGGCGAAATTACCAGAAACCGTAACGTTTGTGGCCCAGCCCGAAGTTTCCAAATCACCCACCTGAACCGGGGCAGAGGGATTGGAGATATCCAGAATTATCAAACCGGAAGAGCCATCGGCCACGTAGGCAAAATTGCCGGAGACGGCCACTCCTTCGGCATAAACGGGAGTGTTAAAACCTCCCGCAAAAATCGGGGCGGCTGGATTGGAAACGTTGACCACCACTAAACCGGTAGTGCCGTCGGCTACATAAGCGTAGTTACCAGCAAGCGCAATTCCGTTGGCGAAATCGGGAGTGTCAAAGATTCCCGTTATCGTGTCAACGGCAATGGAAATGTTGACAATTCTAAGACCGGAGTCGCCAGCCACCACATAGGCGTAGTCACCAATGATTGCCACATCAAGCGGCTGATCAAAAATCCGGTAGCTTCGAATCAAGGTCGGCGCTGACGGGTTGGAAATGTTTACCACCCGTAATCTAAAAGATGAACCGTCCGCTAAATAGGCGGTGTCGGATCTTACGGTTACGCCGTAGGCATAGCCCGGCGGAGAAAGGGCGGGGTCGAACAGTCCTAATTGAACCGGTGCCGTGGAATTGGAAATATCGACGATGATAAGCCCGGAGTCTCCGTTGGCTAAATAAGCCCGGTTACCCGCAACTTCCACTCCCCAAGCGGTTCCCGGGCCGTCCAAGAAACCCAATGCGCTGTCGGTCGTGGCGCTGGTCGCGTTGGAAATTGGAGAAAAATTGCCGGCTTCATCTTTTGCGCGGATGGCAAAATTATAAGCGGTATTCGGAAGAAGATTTTCCACCACGAACGATTCGGCTCCTCCGGCCAGCTTGGGCGCCGGTTCTGCGCTTGCCTGGGCGGCCGAATCCCAGTTGGCCTGGGTGATGGGAGCGACCGAATAACGGACATCGTACTCGACGGCTATGCCGCTTGTTCCGTCATCGCCGGTGGCCGTCCAGCTCAAAGCAACCGTGCCGCCCGTTTTGAAACCGGCGGCAAGATTGGCGATTGCTGCCGGGGCAACCGTATCCGAGGGGCCAGTTGGATTGCTGTCGGTCGGCTCTTTGCTGCAGGATGACAAAAGCCCTAAACTTAGAGCTAAAACTGAAAATTTAAAGGTACCCTTCATCGTCGGGTTAAGTTAATTTCCCATAGATGGAAATGCAACATTTATTTTCGACCGGTGAAGACGCGAGATGGCTTTTGAGAATTACTTCAGAAAAATCAACTTCTTTGATTCCCTAAGATTTTCACCCGTCAGTTTATAAAAATAAACCCCACTTGGTACGATTTCACCCTTTTCGTCCGCGCCGTTCCAGGTCAAGGTGTGCTCACCGGCGGTTTGTTCGCCATTTTCCAAAACTTTCACCCGTTGCCCGATGATATTAAAAATTTCCAGCTTCACTTTCTGCGCCTTGGGGAGGGAATAGCGGATGGTTGTTGTGGGATTGAAAGGATTGGGATAGTTCTGGGAAAGTTCGAATTTTAAGGGGTGCAGGGGTTTTTCTTTTGGAGCATCGGTGGAAATGAGACCGTAGACGTAGGCGGAACCGGCACCGAAAAGGCCGTTTGGTTGGGCGTTCGGAGCGCCAATAATGAACTCCGCTTTGCCGTCTCCGGTTGCGTCGCCAACTCCTGCGACGGAGGAGCCCAACAGGTCAGAATCCAGACCTTCTTTTTCAAATAGCAGGAAACCGTCGGCACCGGAATAGAGATATGCCGCACCGGCGTCAACCAGCGAACCGGAATCGGCATAAGGAGCGCCGATGAAGAAATCAGCTTTTCCATCTCCATTTACATCCCCGGCACCGGCAACGGAAGTGCCCAACTGATCCAAGTCCAAGGCGCCATCTTTTTGGTACAGCAGAGCACCGGTGGCGCCGGAATAGACGAAAGCAGAGCCGGCGTTGGTGAGCACGCCCGGGCTGGCGAAGGGAGCGCCGATGACGAAATCAGCTGTTCCATCTCCATTTATATCCTGCGCCCCGGCCACGCTTAAACCCAGCAAATCGCCGGCAGCGACACCATCTTTTTGATAAAGAAGAGCGCCGCCAGCCCCCGAATAGACGTAGGCAGAGCCGGCGTTGGTACGCCCCCCTGGGCTGGCGTATGGAGCGCCGATGAGGAAATCAGCTTTACCATCTCCATTTACATCTCCCGCTCCGGCCACAAAGAAACCGAGAAAATCACCGGCAGCCGAACCGTCTTTGCGGTAAAGCGTATCGCCGGTGGCTCCGGAAAAGACGAAAGCGGAGCCGGCGTTGGCAAGCCCGCCCGGGCTGTCAATCGGCGCGCCGATTATAAAATCATCTTTTCCATCCCCATTTACGTCTCCAGCCCCGGCCACAGATATGCCTGAAAGACTTGCAGTGTCACCATCTATTTGATAAAGCAGAGCGCCGGTCGTACCGGAGTAAACAAAGGATGAACCGGCCCCGATAGCTCCGCCCGGGTCGGCAAAAGGAGCGCCCACAATAAAGTCGGCTTTGCTGTCGCCATTAACGTCTCCTGCGCCCGCCACCGACCATCCCAAATTGTCATCGTCCGTTGCGCCTTTTTTATGGTACAACACGGTGCCGGTAGCGCCGGAATAGATATATGCGGAACCGGCACTGGAAACACCGTCCAGGCTGGTGTACGGGGCGCCGACAATAAAGTCGGCTTTGCCGTCGCCATTTACATCTCCCGCCCCGGCCACCGAATAACCTAAATTATCAGAGGCTGAATCACCGTTTTTCTGGTATAGCAAATTAGCGGATGTAGCGAAGCTCCAAAGCGATGGGGCGCCGAGGAAAAATAATGAAAGAAAGATAATGGTGCATAGAACGAATCGGGCGGACTTGTGCATATAAACTCCTTTTCTCATACGTTACCTCCGCAGGGAAGATACCGGATTGCTTCCGGCTGTCAAGTGCGAGGAGAAAGTGAAAATTTGGGACGCCAAAAAACGACTTTTCTCCACATACCGCAGATTAGGTAAAGCTTAACCTGCGCCACGATTCCCTGCCAATTGTTTTTCAATGGGAAAGGGCGGGTTTGCCTGCCTTTTCCCTCAACCATTCCCCCGATAATCGAACCCGCCCTTACTTCAAAAACATCATCTTCTTCGTTTCCGAAAAATCCTCTCCTTTCAGCCGGTAAAAATAAACCCCACTCGGCAGTGTCTTCCCTTTTTCATCCGTTCCATCCCAAATGGCCGCATGTTCCCCGGCGACTTCTTCGTTATCCGCTAAAAGTTTCACCCGCTCTCCCAAGAGATTAAAAATCTCCAGTGTCACTTTTTCTCTTTTGGGCAGAAAGTATCGGATGGTCGTGGTTGGGTTGAAAGGATTGGGATAGTTCTGGGAAAGCTCGAATTGAGCAGGGCGGTTTTTCCCTTCCTTCGGCACATCGGTGGAGACAAGGCCGTAAACGTAAGCCGAACCGGCATCACTAAGGCCGCCTGGGTCTGCTCCCGAAGCTCCAACAATAACATCCGCTTTGCCGTCTGCGTTAATATCTCCGGCCCCAGCTACCGATCCCAGGAAATCGCTGGGGACAGCCCCGTCTATCTGAAAGAGCAGGGAACCATTCATGCCCGAATAGACAAAGGCCGAGCCGGCATCTATTCGACCTCCCGGATTGGCGCCGTATGCCCCGATAATAAAGTCGGGCCGTCCATCGCCATTCACATCACCGGCTCCAGCTACGGCTCCAAAATCGCCCATATCATCTCCGATAGCGGTACCGTCTTTCTGATAGAGCAATGTGCCATCCGCACCGGAATAAATGTAAGCGGAACCTGCACTTGCAAACCCACCGGGACTTGCGCCGGGGGCACCAACTAAAAAATCCGATTTTAGATCGCCGTTTATATCACCCGCTCCAGCTACCGCGCCACCTAAATAATAGTTGGCGGCAGCGCCATCTTTCTGATAAAGTAACGCGCCGTTGAAGCCAGAATAGACATAGGCAGAGCCAGCGTTCAAAAGTCCTCCCGGGATGGCAAAGGGGGCACCGATGATGAAATCAGCTTTTCCGTCTCCATTGACATCTCCGGCACCCGAGACTGACCAGCCAAAGGCATCATCGCCATTCATTCCATCTTTTTGATAAAGCAGAGCACCATCAGCTCCAGAATAGACAAAGGCGGATCCAGCATCGATACGTCCCCCTGGGTTGGTCGCTTCGGCCCCAACGATAAAATCCTCCCTGCCATCAACATTGACGTCTCCTGCGCCGGACACAGAACCGCCCAGTCGATCGCCAGTGAATCCTCCGTGCTTTTGGTAGAGTAAACTGCCGTCAAGGCCCGAATAAATAAAAGCGGAACCGGCATTGGCGCGGCCAAAAGGATCTGCAAGGTAGACGCCCACAATGAAATCTGCTTTTCCATCACCATTTATATCGCCCGTTCCGGCAACCGAAAGAGCCAGGAGGTCATCGTCAGCAGCGCCGCTTTTCTGGAAAAGGAGAGAGCCATTGGCACCGGAATAGACAAAAGCCGAGCCGGCATCCACAAACCCACCGGGGTCGGCTAAGGGAGCGCCTACTAAAAAATCTGCTTGGCTGTCACCATTTACATCGCGGGCCCCTGCCACCGAACTACCGAAGTTGTCACCGGCGGCGGCGCCATCTTTCTGGTAAAGTAGCTGAAAGGGTAAAGGTTCGGTTTTAGCCAGAGGTTGAGCAATAAAAAAGGCAATAAGCAGAAGGATTGTTAAGCTTAAACGTTTGAGCATAAGTTCTCCTTTCATTTAGGTTCCGCTTCCCAAAGTAGAGGACGACTTGATGAAGGTCAAGGGCGATTTGGAAGGGCTACTATACCCCCTGTCCGCCACAGGCGGACGTCCCCCTTGCCAAGGGGGACAAAAAATGCAAGGGCAGGAGTTGCTTGCTTTTCTTTTTTCCATCCGCTTTCTTTAATGGGGTGACATCCAGAGTGAAACCTTTGACCCCTGGTCGGGCCGTTGGCCCTTCTCGGGCAGGTTTTTGGATGGTCTAACCGGCAGGATGCGGCGAGTTTTGTTGTGTCGGAAGTTACTTCCGACACCTGCGTCAGGAGTAACTCCTGACGCAACTGTGAAGTTCTAAGCGTAAGATGCGGCAAGTCAAATACTTTTTCGAATACCTTTTGCTTTCCGGCTTGGCTTTGATTTTGGCTTGGTTGCCGCGGCGGGGAGCTTTTTGGCTGGGGCAGAGTTTGGGGCGGTTGTATTGTTATCTTTCACCTTTCCGGCGCAAAGTAGCGGAAACGAATTTGAAATTGGCGCGGCTTGATACCCAATGGGCGGAAAAGGCCTTTGAAAATGTCGGTTTGAACGTCGCAGAGTTCGCCCGCTTCCGACGCTTACGCAAAAGCTTTTTTGAGACGGAAATCGATGGAACTGACCTGGTGCACATACGCAAAGCATTGGAAGCGGGCAAGGGAGCGATTTTAGTCACAGGCCATTTCGGCAACTGGGAACTGTCGGGGGCTTTCATCCGGCAGTCCGGACATCCCCTCGATGTGGTGGTAAAAGAACAGCGCAACCCTTACGTGGACCGCTGGATTGACCGAAACCGAATGAGACAAGGGGTGGGCATCATCAAAACTGGTGTGGCCATCCGTTCGGTAATGCGCTCAATTTCCGAGGGGCGGTTGGTAGCGTTTGTTTCTGACCAGTATGTCGGAGAAGACGGCATAGTGGTCGATTTTCTTGGACTACCGACTATGGTTTCCAAAGGCCCGGCGGCTTTTGCCGTGCGGTTAGGCGTTCCAATAGCAACCGGATTTTTAGTCCGCACGGCTCCCTGGAAATTTAAGTTCATAGCTTTTCCGGCTTTGTGGCCGGCTCCATCGGCAGATAAGGAAAAAGAGATTTTTCGGCTGACACAAGCTTATACTTCTTATCTTGAAGAGGTGGTTCGGAAGCACCCCGACCATTACCTCTGGATGCATCGCAAATGGAAAAATTTGGTGGATTATAAGACGGGAATGCTCAAAGCCAAGCCGCAGGCTATGGCGGCGAAGCAAATTCTTTCCTAAAGCTTTTTCTTTTCAAAACTCCATTCCATTACTTTCTTCCCGTCTGTGAGTGGATTGAGCTCTGAACAGGTTAAGAATATCATCGTCCGGATGCCGAACTGGCTGGGGGATGCGGTGATGGCGACGCCGGCTTTGGCGGCAGTTCATAACATCTTTCCCAATGCTTCGATTTCAATAATTATCCGCGAAAATCTGGACGAGCTTTTTACGGGCTGTCCGTTTGCCCAAGAAGTAATTCCCTTGCCAAAAGTTTCCGGTTTTAGCAAAACGGCTCAGATTTTAAAAATCGCGCAACATTTGCGCCGAAAAAAATTTGATTTGGCTATTTGTCTTCCGCATTCGTTTTCATCGGCTTTGATTTTTCAACTGGCTGGAATTCGCCATCGAATTGGCTATTCCGCCGAGGGGCGAAAAATCTTTTTGACTCAATCCTTGCCCTATCCGTTTGATGGCGAAAGGCCGCATCGGGTTAAGTTTTTTATGCAACTGGTGGAAATAGCCGTTGGGCGAAGGTTGGCTGCCCCGCCTCTGGCCGTGTGGCCGAATGCTTTAACAGAAGAGCAGAAGACAGCGCTGGCAGAGAAAACGAGAGGGTTCGAAAATCTGGTCACGGTGGCGCCGGGTTCGGCAGGCACTTCCAAACGCTGGTTTGTTGAACGGTATGCCGAGGTTGTTAGAAAGCTCGTGAAAGAAAGAGGAGTACAAGTAGTTCTTGTTGGCGCATCCTATGACCGGTTGACCTGCGAAGAGGTTGCCCGACTTTCAGAAGTATCACCGGTCAATCTTGCCGGTCAAACTTCACTTTCCGAATTGTATTTTCTTTTTCAAAAGAGTCGAGTGTTTCTAGGGAACGATTCCGGGGCGGGGCATCTGGCGGCGGCATCCGGCGTTCCGGTTGTAATTCTTACGGGTGCCGGGGACCCGGATGAAATTGCTCCCTGGACCGAGAAAAAGACCGTTCTGTTCAAGAAAATCTTTTGCTCTCCCTGCTATCGGCCTACCTGCCGCCGCAAAGACCATCCGCTGGAGTGTATGGACAAAATCGGCAGCGATGAGGTCTGGCTGGCTGTAAAAAACTGGTTGGATAAAATGGAGCGTCTGGTTGCCGTTTCATAGTATCGCCGTTGTCGGGTCGATAAACGAAGATTTTATCGTGCACGAGGGCGGCAAAAAACATTCTTATGGGGGAATTCTTTACAATCTGGCGGCGCTTTCCACTTTACTGCCTGAAGCAAAGATTTTCCCGGCGGCCTTTTTGGGAACAAACATCTGGCCGAGAGTCGGGTCACTTTCTTTAAATCTGACCAACATCGACTGGGGCACGACTGGAAAGTTGAAGCGCAAAAGCAACCAGGTTACCCTTTTCTATTCGCTTTCAGGTGAGAAAAGAGAAATTCTCAAATGCCCGGTTCCCGCATTTGGGTGGCAGAACCTTGACCCGGCTTTGGGGGTGGATGTTATTCTACTCAATTTCATCTCCGGCTGGGAAGTCTCGCCCGCCTTATTTAAAAAGCTCCGTCAAAAGTTTTCCGGTTGGATTCATGTTGACTTGCATTCCTTATTGTTGGGGATAAGAAAATACGGCCAACGATTTGCGCGGGTTCCCAAAGGCTGGGAAGTTTTTCTCGACGCCGATTTTGTGCAAATGAATCAGAATGAATGGGAGCTGGTGGCGGGGGCTTCATACAACAAAAAAAATCTATTTCGTTTTTGCCGGCGCTGGCAGAGAAAAAGATGGAAGGCAATAATTGTTACGCTTGCGGAAAAAGGGGCAACTGCAGTTTTCCGAGAATTTTCCCAGGGGCGGTCCCTCGGCCATGCTTTCTCGACATTGCTCCCTCGACCAAGCTCGGGACAAGTCAGAACAAGTCGGGATAAAAAGCCCCTGGGCTACCCCTTTGGCTATTCAGTCAAAGCGCCGAGGGTTCGGCGGGCCGAGCCGACCGGCGCGGGAGATTTTTTTGCCGCGGGGTTTATTTCGGCTATTTTGGAAAAGAAAAGCTTTTCTGCCGCTCTTAAAAGAGGCGTTCAAACAGCCAGTTGGAAATGCCGGTATGAAGGGATAGAGGCAATTTTAAAGCACCGAAAAGAGTTAAGTCAGTTCTTGACTACCCGAAGCCGGCGGACTAAATTGCCGTTTCGTTAGAGGGTTTTGGAGGGAAACCGGATAGATACGGAATAAAGGAGGAGTGGTGAAGGAACAAATTTTAGAGACAATAAAATATTTGAAGTCTAAAAAGGTGGATTACGCCGACGTCCGGTTAATTCGCGGACAGACCGAAACGATTGTGGTCAAAGACGGGAAGGTGGAAGCGCTTTCGCGGCAGAAGGACGCCGGGGTGGGCATTCGAGTTTTGATTGGCGGCGGCTGGGGATTTGCCTCAACTTCCAATCTCTCTCCGGCGGAAATGAAGAAGACCGCCAACCGCGCTTTGGAAATTGCCCGGGCTTCTGCAATGGTGGCCAAAGAAAAGGTGCTGTTAGCCCCTGTGGAGACGTACAAAGACCGCTACGCCACTCCGATTCTCAAAGACCCCTTCGCCGTTTCTTTGGACGATAAAATCAATCTCTTGGTTTCTTGCTGTGACATTTTGAAAAAAAATCCGAAGATTGTGGTGGCGGAAGCGACAATGAACTTTTACGACACGGAAAAGCTTTTTGCTTCCACGGAAGGTTCGCTCTTGGAGCAGAAAATCGTGGAGTCCGGCGCCGGTTATACCGCCACGGCGGCGGAACCGGGCAATATCCAGCGCCGCAGCTATCCCAATTCCCACGGCGGCGATTTTGCCACCCGCGGCTGGGAGTTTATCGAGGATATGAATTTGCTCGGCAACGCCGAGCGTGTGCGCAACGAAGCAGTGGCCCTGCTTTCCGCGCCTGCCTGTCCCTCCGGCAAAAAGGATATAATCATCGCCGGTTCGCAGGTGGCTTTGCAAGTGCACGAGTCCTGCGGTCATCCCATCGAACTGGACCGGGTTTTAGGAACTGAAATTTCTTTGGCGGGCGGAAGTTTTATGACTTTGGACAAGTTGGGGAAGCTGCGTTACGGTTCGCCCAAAGTAAGCATCGTGGCCGACGCCACCACCCCCGGCGGGCTGGGTTCCTTTGGTTACGATGATGAAGGGGTGAAAGCCCAACGGGCCGACATCATTCGCGAAGGGCTTTTTGTCGGCTATCTCACTTCCCGCGAAACGGCGCCGGTCGTGGGAGCAGTCTCCAACGGCACGATGCGGGCGGATGGCTGGAATCGGATTCCTTTAATCCGGATGACCAACGTTAACCTGCTTCCGGGTGAGTGGACCCTGGAAGATTTAATCGCCGACACCAAAGAGGGCCTGTTTATCGACGTCAACAAAAGCTGGTCGATTGACGACCGGCGTCTGAATTTTCAATTCGGCTGTGAAGCGGCCTGGGAAATCAAGGACGGCAAACTGGGACAGCTGTATAAAAATCCGGTTTACACCGGCATCACCCCGGAGTTTTGGAATTCCTGCGACGGGGTGACCAATGAAAAACAGTGGCACGTCTGGGGAGTTCCCAACTGCGGCAAGGGGGAGCCGATGCAGACCGCCCACGTGGCGCACGGCGCTTCGCCGGCGCGCTTTCGCAACGTTTTGGTAGGAGAACAAAAATGATTGGAAAAACGAAAGCCTTTGCCGCTCTCGAACCGCTTTTGAAAAAATCGGGCGCCGACCAGGCGGAAGCGGTATTGGTCGGCTCCTATTCCGGTTTAACGCGCTACGCCAACTCGATTATCCACCAAAACGTGGCGGAGAATAACGCCCGGGTTTATTTCCGGGTGGTTTTGGGCAAAAAAGTTGGAGTCGCTTCCACCAATACATTTGAGAAGACGGAACTTTTGCGGGCTTTGGACAGCGCTCTGGAAATCGCCCGCCATCAGCGCGAAAATCCGGTTTTTCCGGGCCTGCCGGAAAAACAGAAGTATCTGCGGCTGACGTCCTACTCCAAAGCCACGGCCGCTTTTGGTCCCAAAGAACGGGCCAACCTTTTGAAAAAGATTTTTGAAAAAGCGGACAAACATAAACTTAAAGCCTTCGGCTCTCTGGCCACCGGCGAGGGAGAAATAGCCGTTTTGAACACGAACGGCGTGCGCGCCTATCAACCCTATACCAACGCGGCTATCAATCTAATCACGATGTCGGACGATTCTTCCGGCTATGCCGAAGGGGTTTCGCAAAACGTCAAAAAGTTGGATTTCGACCAACTGACGGAAGTTTCCATCGAAAAATGCCTGACCGCTCGAGGTCCCAAAGACTTACCAGCTGGAAAATATGAAGTTGTTTTAGAGCCGGTGGCCGTCGGCAATTTGTTCGAATGGCTCAACTTTGTCGCCTTCGGCTCGGTCGCCTTTCAGGAAAAAACATCCTGCCTTGCCGACAAAATTGGCAAGCAGGTTTTCGGGCCGAATGTCACCATCTACGACGACGCCACCGATCCGAATGGAATGCCTTTTCCCTTCGATTTTGAGGGAGTCGCCAAGAGGAAAGTCACTCTTGTCGATAAAGGTATCGCCAAAGGGGTCGTTTATGACTCCTTGACCGCCGCCAAAGAAGGGAAAAAATCGACCGGCCACGCTTTGACGCCGGACGCTTCCGCCCAAGGAGCGATTCCTTTGCACATCGGGCTTAAGGGAGGCGCTTCCAGCGTGTCGAAAATGGTCAAGGATGTTGCCAAAGGGCTTTTGGTCACCCGTTTCCACTACATCAACGGCTTTTTAGACCCGCCTAAGGCAACGATGACCGGGATGACCCGCGACGGCGTTTTCCTCGTTGAAGAAGGAAAAATCCAACACGGCGTTAAAAATCTGCGCTTTACCGAAAGTATGGTCAAGGCCTTTTCCAACGTGGTGGAGCTTTCGCGCGAGCGGAAGTTGGTCAACACCTGGTGGGACGCCATCGGCAGTATGAACGTCCCGGCCTTGCGCATCCGGGAGTTTACCTTCAGCGGAAAGACGGAGTTCTAACTCCCTTTTTTGGCAACCAACCCTTGACAACCAACCCTTGGTAGCCGACACTTTAGTGTCGGGTTTTATCAAGAAGGGCGGTTGTGTTGGAACATATGTTTGAGACGGGCAACCTTACCCTTTGTTTTCCCCTTGCCGGCAAAAAAAAACGAAATACCTATGGGCAGGGGAAAGGCGTGCCCAGAAAGACGGCATTCAGTTCAATCACAACATCAGAAGAGGTTAGAATCCCATCGCAGTTAACGTCGGCAAAACAAAGGGCACAACTTCCGCTGTTTAGAAACACACAGTTTAACATTGAAACTACATCTGAGGCAGTTAAGATCCCATCACCGTCTAAATCGCCTTTGAGGGCGCAGTTGCGGACGTTGGACAAATTTTTTAGTATGGAGATGACGTTGCTGTTAGAATTCGCTACCGCTAAATCTGGGTCACCATCACCATCTAAATCCGAGGCAAAAATGGAATACGGCCCATTTCCGGCGCCATAAGTGGGTCCGCCGGTGGTGAAGGTTCCATCTCCGTTATTTTTCAGAACGGAAATACAGCAGCCACCGCCACCGCTCTCCTCTAATGGATAAGAGCCAGTAACTACCAAATCTCGATATCCATCCCCATCGAGATCCGCTACTGCAATTGCTATACCTCCCTGCGAATAGTCAACTTTTGGAGCAAAAGTTCCATCTCCATTGTTCATTAAAATAGAAGTAGTATTGGTCGCGGTATAGTCGAAAGGATGGCCATTGTTTACCACCGCCAGATCTTGATCTCCATCGTTATCTAAGTCAGCCGCAACTGCCCGAAAAGGGCCAGCCCCTGTTTTGTAGTCAACTCTCGGAGCAAAACTTCCGTCTCCATTATTTTTAAAAATTGAAACTGAATCAGTACCCCAATCTGTTACCGCCAAATCAATGTCGCCGTCACCATCCAACTCGGAAGCGATTACGCAGAAGGGGTTTACTCCTGTAGGGTAGTCAACTTTTGAGGCGAAAGTCCCGTTGCCATTATTTTTTAAAACAGAAATTGTGTTGCTGGTCAGGCTGCCATTGGCGGCTACCAAGTCTTGGTCACCATCCCCGTCTAAATCGGCAGCGATTACGGAGAATGGTTCGGGACCAACCCCATAATCAGTTTTTGGCGCAAAAGTTCCATTGCCATTATTCATTAGAACGGAAATGTTGTCGCCAAACTGATTGGCTACTGCTAAATCTAAGTCTCCGTCGCCATAAAGATCCGCCACAAAAACCGCACGAGGATATTGGTTTACACTGTAATCGGCGACCTTTATAAAAGTCCCGCTTCCGTTGTTCCGTAGTATCGAAACCGTGTAACTGTGATGATTTACGACTACCAAATCGTTGTCTCCATCGCCATCCAAGTCAGCGGCAAAAACCGCACGGGGATTCTTTCCGGTTTCAAAGGCAGGAGGAACAAGAAACGTTCCGTCTCCTTTATTTTTTAATACCGCAATTCCTCCGCTTGCCAGTGCTAAATCCTTGTCTCCATCTCCATCTAAATCGGCGGCAAAAAGTGAACTCCCGCTTGCATCATAGTCGACTTTGGTGGCAAAAGTTCCGTCTCCGTTGTTCTTTAAGATAGAAGTCTTTCCTCCTGTCACTGCTAAGTCTAAATCTCCGTCGCCATCCAAATCGGAGACGAAAACTGACAAGGGGAAGCTTGCGGTCCGATAGTCGACTTTAGTTGTAAACGTTCCATCCCCATTGTTCCTCAAGATTGAGACCGTGCTGTCGGTGCTGTTTATCACCGCTAAGTCAGGATGTCCATCTCCATCTAAATCAGCGCTTAAAACTGAAGTGGGATTGGTGCCCGTTGCATAATCTACCTTGGTAGCGAATGTCCCGTCTCCGTTGTTTTTCAGGATTGACACGCCGTTGCCATATCGAGTCGCGACTACCAAGTCCTTATCGGTGTCTCCGTCTAAATCGGCTGCGAATACCGAGGTGCCGACTCCTCCTATTACATAGGAAACCTTGGGTGTAAAAGTCCCATCCCCGTTGTTTTTTAGAGCAGCAACCGTAAAGCTACTATCGTCTGTAAGCACAATGTCACTATCTCCGTCCCCGTCTAAGTCTGAAATGAATAAGGAGGTAGCAAAATTTCCCGTTGAATAATCAATTTCATTACCAAACGTCCCGTCTCCATTGTTCTTTAAGATTACAACCGTTTTAAAATTACTATAATTTGCCACCGCCAAATCTTGGTCTCCATCCCCGTCTAAATCCGCTATGAAAACCTGGGAACGATAATATCCCGCAGCATAGTCGACCTTGGCTGCAAAAGTTCCGTCGCCATTATTTTTCAAGACAGAAACTTCCGAAGTCACCAAATCCATGTCTCCATCTCCGTCCAAGTCCGCCCCAAATACTGAATTTGCTCCTGTAGCGTCATAACTTATCCACGTATCAAAGAGAGGTTCAAAGGCAAGGAGAACTGCTGGTATTGTGAGCAGGGCAAATAGGGCGAAAAAAATTCGTTTTGGCGACATTTTTTCCTCCTTTCAGGAAGGCCGCCTTGTAATTCCTTTTTCCAACATTTAATCAACAAAACCGAAACTTTTTTGTCAAGTGCCAACCCGGTTCATAGGCGGTTGTGTCGGGAGTTATTCCCGACACCTGCGTCAGGAGTAACTCCTGACGCAACAACAATTTTAAGACAAAGAAACCTGAAACCTCAAACCCAAACGGGCGTAAGAATAACTGTGATGTGGACGTGGCGCGCTCTGCGGCTGGTATTTTCCGTTCTTGCCGGGGTTTTTCTTTCCTTTCTTTTGGCGCGCGCCGAGCAAACGCCAGTGGTTTCCTGGAACGACTTTGCACCAAAAGAGCTGCGGGTGGAACGATTCGAGTTGGCTCGGCCGGCAACCGTTTCGATTCAGGGGATGGGGCTGAAGGTTTTTTATGACTATGACCGTTCGCGCGACAGTCGAGATGATGCTTTGGCCTACGGCTGGATTCTGGATTTAGAGAGCCGCAAGCCGGTCTGGTCAATGGCGCGGGAGTTGAATCCTCCCAAAAGCGGCCGGCAGAAAGGGATTGGCCGGGTGGACACCAAGCTCAACCTTCCGGCGGGAAAATATGCGGTTTACTACTACTGCGGCCTGGGCAAGGGGGATTCTTACAACTTCAGCTTTGACGGCGATGGAGAGGACTTTTTTGAAGGGTTAAGGCGCTTCTTTAAAGGTAAGGATTATTATCATTTTTCCGAAAAAGACCGGCGCCGGCTCTATTTCAGCGTCACCGCCGAGCGCAATCTTTTCCGTCCCTTAACTTCCGACCCTTTGGAAGCCAAGGCGACGCTTTCGCGCACCCAGCCGCGCAATTCCAGCTACTCGAGCGAGGATTTCAAACTAAATCAGCCGGCGCTTTTCACCATATATGCTGTTGGTGAGTATGACGCTTCCAATAAGAAAATGGGTGATGGCGGCTATATCCAGGACATCCGCACCCGCCGCAAAGTTTGGGAATTGACCAAAACCAACTCCGAGCCGGCCGGCGGCGCCGATAAAAATCTCAAATATTACGGCCAGGTAACGCTTCCAGCGGGAGACTACCAGCTGGTTTACTTCACCGACGATTCGCACACCTACGGCTACTGGAACGCCGCTCCGCCTAATGACCCGGACTTTTGGGGGATCACGCTTATAGCCGGCCCGGAAGAGAAAAGAAAAATTGCCACGGTGGTACGCGCCCAAGAGCCGGTGATTGTGCAGTTTTTGCGTGCGCGGGATAACGAACTTTTATCCAGCGGATTTTCTTTGAGCAAACCGATGGATTTGCACATCTACTCCATCGGCGAATACGACAACAGCAGCGACGGTTTTGTTGACTATGGTTTCATTGAAAACGCCTCCACGGGCAGACGCTTATGGGAAATGAAGGACGGCAATACGGAGCCGGCGGGCGGTGCCGAGAAAAACCGGATGTTCGACGGCGTGGTGCATTTTCCGGCGGGGGATTATATCGTCCGCTACGTTACCGATGGCTCGCATTCCTGCGAAGATTGGAACTCCGCCGCCCCCTATGACCAGGAGCACTGGGGGATTGTAGTGGCCGGCGTTCCGGGAAGTTTTGAGGCCCGTTCCGTGCGCCCTTTTTCGGGAGATACCAAAGCCAAAAACGTGGTGGTGCAGATGATTGGTTTGCGGGATGATGACGAGCGCGAACAGCGTTTTCGTTTGACCAAAACAACTTCTCTGCGAATTTACGCTGTTGGCGAAGGCTCACGCGATGATATGTACGATTACGCCTGGATAGAGAACAATGAAACCGGGCGCACGGTATGGGAAATGACTTGGCGCAATACCCTTCCAGCCGGAGGGGCTTCCAAAAATCGGATGTTTGACGACCAGGTTATTTTGCCTCCGGGCAGCTACACCGCGCATTTCGTCACCGACGGCAGCCATTCCACGGCGGATTGGAACGCCGCCCCTCCTAAAGACCCTTTTCACTGGGGAATTTCCATTTCGCTGGCGCAATGAACGAATTGGCGGACAACCACTTACATCGGGAACTTTTTGCTCTTGGAGGGGTTATAAAGAATGAGAGTCGAGGTCGGACAGACCGAACGCTCGGCTCTCTTTGGAATACGCAGGAAGGGTATATGACTCTCTTCGAGGGTCTCGCCCTTCCCACCAAGAGCCTCCCGCCCGCCATAGACGGGTGGGAATAACCTGCCTAACGGTTCCGGACAGGGTCCGGAACTCCGCAATCGGAGCCGCCGTCAGCCTCACTGAAGGCGGCTCCCCTCTTTTTGGGGCCATAATTATTCAAAATTATTGTTGACGTTTTTAAAGTGTTGTATTATTATTACAACGGAGAAAGGAGACCAGAGTTATGGCTGGTAGGAGCTTTGGAGAATTTGTCAGGGACAAACGAATTGAACAGAGGTTGACATTGCGAGAATTTTGCCGAAAGAATGGGTTTGACCCAGGAAACGTTAGCAAAATTGAGCGTGGTTTGATGCCACCGCCTCAAGATAGGCACTTGGCCGAAAATTATGCGAAGGCTTTAAACCTTAAAAAGAGGACGAAGGATTGGGTAACCTTTCATGACCTAGCGGCTGTTTCGGCGGGAAGGGTACCTGCAGATCTTTTGAATGATGAGAAAATTGTGAGGAAACTTCCTCTTTTGTTTAGGACGATCAGGGGCACAAAATTGGAGTGTACTGCCCCACCTAAATCTGCACAGGTGTAGTGCTTATTTTTGACATCCAATCCGCATAGAATTGCACCGGTGCCTTCATCCCCAGGGCGCTGTGCGGGGCGACTTGGTTGTAATCTTC
>Ga0184627_10000058_pt1 | contig 59573 bp, 54 predicted proteins | sample PLM3_127_b1_FD_133150 | JGI IMG/M metagenome (GOLD analysis project Ga0184627, IMG submission 133150) | Groundwater sediment microbial communities from an aquifer in East River, Colorado, USA - PLM3_127_b1 | ecosystem: Environmental > Terrestrial > Soil > Riparian zone | place: USA: East River... | reverse complement strand
CGGGGTGGCGCCGCCAAACACCGGCCCAGGGGACTTCCCCGGCGGGGAGATCCGCGGCCAGGTCCGGTAGCAACTCCCGTTTCGGTAGCAACTCCCGCGAGCCGGCAGTGGGAAGAGGGCCCCCGACCGGGGCCCTCTTCGTGTCGAGCCGCCGATGCTCAGTCATCGGGGTTGACCCTGGAAGGCGTGCGCAGGGGTGCGGTCGGGGACCTGCTGGTCGCGGGCCACGCCCACGAGGAAGCCGAGGAAGCCGCATAGGCCCGGTGGAGGCCGGCACCGACCTCACCCGGTGACCGCCAGCCCCACGCCGCCCGCCACAAGCTTGCCCTGCATGCCGAATCGAGCCATCGCTGCTCCTTCGCTCACGTCGACCCTTCGTGGGATGGGCGTGGCGCGCTCAAGGAGGCGCTCACCCGCTCGGTGGGCGGTCCAGCTCCAGGAACAGGTCGACGTTGATCAGGCGCAGGATGGCCCGCACCGGCGGGGCCACCAGCCGGCGCGCCGGATCGTGGACGACACGCGGGTTGCGGAGCTCGACTCGTCGGCCGCGGGTCGCCAGGATGCAGCCACCCTGTGCCAGGACGTTGCGGGCCCACTCGGCGTCCTGCCCGTAGGTGAGTGCGATCACGTAGCCGGCCCCCGACCGCCGGAAGGCGTTGACCGGTGTCCGGTACTGGCGCCCGGTGGTGCGGCCACGGTGGACGACGATGGCGAAGCCGGGCAGGCGGCCCGCGAAGGTTCGCGTGACGTGGTTGGTGACGCGGCGGTTGAAGCGGCCGAGGGTTCGAGGCAGTGGCATGGCGTCTCGTCGAGGGTCGCTACGAGCGGGACGGGGGCTTGACCTTGGCGCGGCGTTCGGCCTCGGCGCTGACCGACTCCAGGGACGCTGCCACCGCCGCGTCCCAGCGGCGGCCGACGACATCGCCCCACCAGCGGCCCAGGGCCCAGAGGTCGGCGGCCAGCTCACCGCGGTAGTGGAGGGTGGTCCCCTCGCCCTGCTCGTGCAGGACGAACTCCTCCACCACGTACGGCACCGGGCCCCGCACCAGCCGGAAGCTCACGCGGTCAGGTCGGGTGAAGTGGACGGTCTCCAGGGTGGTGGCCACCAGGCCACCGCGCACCGGGGTGCGGTGCTCGGCCAGCACCATGTCGCTGCCCCGTTCGAGCACCCGCAGCTTGTCGGCCATGGCCTTCGGGGTGCGACCGAGGTAGGGGTCGGCGATGACGTCGAAGACCAGCTCACGGGGGGCCGCGACGGAGACCGCCAACGGGCCGAGTGCGCGGCGGCGGCGGCCCCAGCCGAGGTCGACGGTCAGGCGGCCCGTGACCGTCCCCAGGTAGACGCCGGCTGCGGCAGCGAGCGCGCCCCCGGCCGTCGATCGTCGCTTCACCGGCCGACTTTACACGGGCGGTGACGTTCAGGGCTCGTTCAGCCACACTTCAGTGACGGTGGGCCAGGATCGTCGCGCCACGAGGGGAGGAGGAGGGGGCGGGGATGCGGGTGCTGGTGGTCGAGGACGAGAAGCGGCTCGCCGCCGGGCTCCGCAACGGGCTGGAGGCCGAGGGGTTCGCGGTCGACGTCGCCTTGGACGGCACCGACGGGTTGTGGCTGGCGAGGGAGAACCCGTACGACGTGATCGTGCTCGACATCCTGCTGCCCGGGGTCAACGGCTACAAGCTCTGCGCGACCCTGCGCGAGGAAGGGGTCTGGACCCCGATCCTGATGCTCACCGCCAAGGACGGCGAGTGGGACGAGATCGAGGCGCTCGACACCGGCGCCGACGACTACATGACCAAGCCGTTCTCGTACGCGGTGCTCCTCGCCCACCTGCGGGCGCTGCTGCGGCGGGGCGTCCGCGAGCGGCCGGCGGTGCTGCAGGCCGGCGACCTGCGGTTGGACCCGGCGGCCAGGCGGGCGTGGCGAGGGGAGGTCGAGGTGGAGCTGACCGCCAGGGAGCTTGCACTGCTGGAGTTCCTGCTGCGCCGCCGGGACGAGGTCGTGTCGAAGCGGGAGATCCTCGACCACGTCTGGGACTACGACTTCGAGGGTGACCCGAACATCGTCGAGGTGTACGTGCGGCACCTCCGCAACAAGCTCGACCGGCCCTTCGAGCGGGACTCGATCCAGACGATCCGCGGAGCCGGGTACCGCTTGGCGGCGCAGGGTGGCTGACCGGCACCGCAACTGGCTGGCTCGGACCGGGACGGTCCGGGTGCGAACGACCGCGGTGGCCGTGGCGGTCGTCGGCGTCGCCATGGCCGTGGGCGCGGTCATGCTGGTGGTGTCGCTGCGGGAGGCGCTCACCCGCCAGGTCGAGACCGCCGCCCGGCTGCGCGCTGCGGACGTGGCCATGGTCCTTGCGTCGGGGACCGGGCCGTCCGGGCTGGTGGTGGACGACGCCGAGGACTCGCTGATCCAGGTGCTCGACCAGGACGGCAAGGTGGTCATGTCGAGCCCCAACGCCACGGGGCTGGCGGCGGTGGCCCAGCTGCGCCCGGGCGGGTCCGCCCCGGTCGAGGCGCCAATCGACGCGGACGAGGACTTCCTGGCCGTGGCCACCGCCGCCGACACCCCCAGGGGCCGGTACACCGTGGTGGTCGCCCGCAACACCGAGACGGTCGCCCAGTCGACCCGGATCGTCACCGGCGCGCTGGCGCTGGGGCTGCCGGTGCTGCTGCTGCTGGTCGCCGTGACCACATGGAAGGTGGTCGGCCGGGCCCTGGCGCCGGTCGAGGCGATCCGCAGCGAGGTCGACGCGGTCTCCGCCGCCGAGCTGCACCGCCGGGTCCCCGACCCGCCGGGCGACGACGAGATCGCCCGGCTGGCCCGGACGATGAACCGCATGCTCGGCCGGCTCGAACACGCCCAGGCCCGCCAGCGGCGCTTCGTCTCCGACGCCTCCCACGAGCTGCGCTCCCCGGTCGCCTCGATCCGCCAGCACGCCGAGGTCGCCCTGGCCCACCCCGACCGCACCACCACCAGGGAGCTGGCAGAGACGGTGCTCGCCGAGGACCTCCGGGTGCAGCGCCTGGTCGAGGACCTGCTGCTGCTGGCCCAGGTCGACGAGCACACCCTGGCGCTGCGCCGGCGCCCCGTCGACCTGGACGACCTGGTGTTCGACGAGGCCCGCCGGCTGCGGGATGCCTCCGGGGTGCGGGTCGACACCACCGCGGTGTCGGCCGGCCGGGTCGACGGGGACGCCGCCGTGCTGCGCCGGGTGCTCCGCAACCTCGGCGACAACGCCGCGCGCCACACCCGCAGCCGCATCTCGTTCGCGCTCGCCGAGCACGACAGCGTCGTGGTCATGGCGGTGGACGACGACGGGCCGGGGATCCCCGAGGCCGAGCGCGAGCGGGTCCTCGAGCGGTTCGTCCGCCTCGACGCCGCCCGGGCCCGCGACGCCGGTGGCAGCGGGCTCGGCCTGGCCATCGTGGCCGAGCTGGTCGCCGCCCACGGCGGCGCGCTCACCGTCGCCGGCAGCCCCCTCGGCGGCGCCCGGATCGAGGTCAGCCTCCCGCGCAGCGGCGCGTCCGGCAACTGACCCACGGGCCCAAAGTCTCACCTGAACAGGGGGTTCGGCGACATTCAGCCTCCACTCAGGCGCTTCCGGGCACCCTGTCCGCCCACGAGCGATCGGGCCGCTCGAACGCTGCTGCGGCCTGGGCCGCCACGGGCAACGAGAGGAGCAGTCGATGCAGCGCACGACCAAGTGGGTAGTGGGCGCTGCCCTGACCGTCGCGATGGTCGGCACTGGCTCGGGGTTCGCCCTGCCCACCGTGAACGCCCAGGACGACAAGCCGCTCACCGGCTCGACCCTCGGCCGGGCGGTGGCCGCCGCGCTCGCCGAGACCGGCGGTGGCACGGTCACCGAGACCGAAGCCGGCGACGACGGCGCCACCTACGGCCTCGAGATCCGCCTCAAGGACGGCCGTCAGGTCGAGGTCAACCTCGATGCGAACTTCGAGGTCATCGGCAGGGAACCCGACGACGACGGCCTCGACGACGTCGACGGTGGCAACGGCAACTGACGGGTTCAGCGACTCAGGGTCGGGCAGCTGCCACTGAGCTCGCGCCCGGGTCCCCACCGCTGCTCGGGCGGGTCTTTCTGGACTTGCCGAACCGCAGGTACAGGATCGGGACGATGAACAGGTTGAGCAGGGTCGAGGTGATCAGGCCGCCGATGATGACGACGGCCATCGGGTGCTCGACCTCGTGACCGGGGATGTCGCCGAGCACCACCAACGGCACCAGGGCCAGCCCGGTCGCCAGCGCGGTCATCAGGATCGGCGCGAGCCGTTCGCGCGCCCCGCGCAGGACCAGCCCGGGGCCGAAGGTCTCGCCTTCGTACTTCTCGAGATGCTGGCAGTGGTTGATCAGCATGATGCCGTTGCGCGCGGCGATCCCGAGCACCGTGAAGAACCCGACGAGCGAGCCGAGCGAGATGATGCCGCCACCCGCGAGCGCCGCCAGCACGCCGCCCACCAGCGCCATCGGCAGGGTCAGGAAGAGGAGCGTCGCCAGGCGCCAGCTCCCCCCGAAGGCCGCCTGCAGCAGGAGGAAGATCCCGATCGCGGCGGCACCCCCGAAGGCGAAGATGCGCCGCTGGGCGGCCTGTCGCTCCGCATACTCCCCGAGCAGCTCGGCGTGGAACTCGCGCGGGAACTGGACGTTCTGGATGGCGTCCTTGACGTCCTTGACGACCGAGCCGAGGTCACGTCCCTGCACGTTGGCATCGACGTCGATGCGCCGCGCGAGGCTCTCACGCTCGATCACGTTCGGGGTCGGCTTGAGGGCCACCTCGGCCACGTCCCCGAGCCGCACGTGCCCGCCGCCGGGCGTGTCGATCGGGAGCGCGCGGAGGTCGCTGAGGCTGTTGCGCGTGCTTGGCGTGCTCCACACGTGCACGTCGTAGGCCTTCCCGGCTCTGAAGATGTCACCGACCTCTTCGCTCGCCACCAGGGTGGCCGCCGCCCGGCGCACGTCGCCCGGCTTGAGCCCGTAGCGCTGGGCCTTGGCCAGGTCGACCTTGACGTCGACCTGCGGCACGTCGGCCTGGAGCGACACGTGCAGGTCGACGATCCCGTCGATCTTCGACAGGGCCGCCTCCACCTCCTTCGCCTTGCTGCGGAGGGTCGCCAGGTCCTGGCCGTAGATGCGCACCACGATGGCGTCGCTCGATCCCGCCAGCACCTCCCTGATCCGCTCCTTCAGGTAGGTCTGCACGTCGCGCTGGAGCCCTGGGTAGCCGTCGACCACCTTCTGGATGGAGGCCACCGTCTCGTCGTAGTCGACCTTGGGGTCGACGCTGATCCAGTTCTCGCCGAAGTTCACCCCCACCACCTCGTCGGCCAGCAGGGCCTGGCCGATGTGGGCCCCGAAGTTGCGGACCCCCGGGATGGCCCGCAGCTCGCGGCTGGCCGCCGTGGTGATCCGGACCATCTCCGGGTGGGAGGTGTCGGGCTTGGTCACCCAGTGCATCAGGAAGTCGCGCTCCTTGAACGAGGGGAGCAGCGACTGCCCGAGCATCGGGTACACCATGAGGCCGAGCAACGCGATGACACCGACGGCGGCGAACGCCGCGCGCGGCCGGTGGATGAGCCGCGCGAGCACCGCGTGGTAGCCACGCTGGAGCACGCGGTAGAGCGGGGGCTCGCGGTGGTCGAGGGCCGCGTTCCGCAGCAGGATGAGGCTCATCGCCGGCGTGACGGTCAGCGCGACCACCAGGGAGGCCAGTACCGCCAGCCCATAGGAGAGGACGAGTGGCCGGAAGAACGCGCCGGACAGGCCCTTCAGGAAGAAGACCGGCATGACCGCCACCACGGCGATCAGCGTCGCGTAGATGATGGCGCTGCGCACCTCGAGCGAGGCTTCGAGGACGATGGACGCGGTGGACTTGCCGGTGCCCTCCCGGCGATGCTGGCGGATGCGCCGCAGGATGTTCTCGACGTCGATGATGGCGTCGTCGACCACGACACCGACGGCGATCACCAGCCCCGCCAGCACCATCGTGTTGATCGTGGTGCCGAGCAGGTAGAGCACGATCACCGCGGCCACCAGCGACAACGGGATCGCCACCAGGCTGATCAGCGCGGTGCGCCACTCGAACAGGAAGGCGCCGAGGACCAGCATCACGAGCAGGCAGCCGAGGAGCAGCGCCCTGGTGAGGTTGTCGATCGCCATGTCGATGAAGGTCGCCGGCCGGAAGATGGAGGAGTCGATCTCCAGACCGGGAAGGCCGGGCCGGAGCGCGTCGAGCGCCGCCTCCACGCCTTGCGTCACTTGCAGGGTGTTGGCCCCGGGGAACTTCTCGACGATGAGCATGAGCCCAGGGCCGTCGTTGATGATGGCGTCACCGGCCAGCGGTTGGTGGCCTTCCACCACGTTGGCCACGTCGCCGAGGCGCAGCGCCTTGCCGTTGCGCCGCTCGAGCGTCACCTTGGCCAGGTCGGCCGGCGTCACGATGGGCAGGACATGGCGGATCCCGAGCCGCTGGTTGGGGGTCTCGATGAACCCACCGGTGCCGATCATCGCGCCGTCCGAGAACCGCAGGATCCCCGCGTCGAGGGCGTCCGCGGTGCCCTGCATGACCTGGTCCAGCGAAACGCCGTTGGCCCGCAACCGTTCCGGTTCGACCTGCACCTGCATCTGCTGCAGCCGCTCGCCCCAGATCGCGACGTTGGCCACGCCGGGCACGCGCAGCAGGCGGTTCCTGATCGTCCAGTAGGAGATCGTCGACATGTCGATCAGGGACAGGCTCTTCGAGGTGAGCCCGATCTTCATGACCCGGCTCGTCGCCGACAGGGGCTGCATCATGAACGGCGGGCTCGCCCAGGTCGGCAACGTCGGCGTCACCGTGGCGACGCGCTCCTGCACCAGCTGCCGAGCGCGCAGGAGGTCGGTCCCTGGCTCGAAGATGAGCAGGATCGACGACAGCTGGGGGACCGACTTGGAGCGCATCACGTCGAGCCCGGCCACCCCGTTAAGCGCCTCCTCGAGCGGCACGGTGACCAGGGCCTCCACCTCCGACGAGGAGAGGCCGAGGCAGGGGGTCTGGATCTCCACCCGTGGCGGCGCGAACTCCGGGAAGACGTCCACCGGCATCGAGCTCAGTTGCCCGACGCCGAAGAACATCATCGCCCCGGCGGCCGCGACCACCAGGAAGCGGAACTTCAGGCTCGACCCAACGATCCAACGCATCATGGCTCAGGACGTCCTTCGGTCAGTGCCCGCCGCCAATGCCGACCTCGGTGCCGAACAGCTCGGCCACTCCGACCGTCACGACCGCGGTGCCGGAGGGCGGACCGTCCGAGAGGATCGCCTGGTCCCCCTGGATCTGGTCGATGCTGATGGCGTGCCGGACGAAGACGAGGGGTTCCGGGCTCGTGTAGGTCCAGGTCTCGCCCTGTGGGTCGTAGATCACCGCGGCGTAGGGGATGACCTTTCGCTGCTTGCCGCCGACGCTCGCGTCACGGACCGCGGTCGTCTCGATGCCGAGCCGCTTGGCCGCCTGCTCGGTCAGCGTGATGCGGCTGAGGTCGGATGCCTCGACGTGCTCGACCTTGGCGGGCTCGACCTTGCTGGCCGCGTCCGCCGACTTCTGGGTACATGCCGCGAGCTGGAGACAGGCGAGCAGCAGCAACGCGATCATCCAGCGATTCCCATGCCGCACCGAGCTTCCCCCCTCTGTGTTCCTATGCGTTTGCGTTGACCTTGCTGGTGGTCAGGTCGGCCTGCGGCCCGCTGAACGGCTCGGGTTCGGGGCGACGGGATCCAAGGCGCAGGTACAGCGTGGGTACGATGAACAGGCTGAGCAGCGTCGAGGTGACCAGGCCGCCGAGGACGACGACGGCCATGGGCCGCACGATCTCGCGGCCTGGATCGTCGCCGAGCACCACCAGCGGCACCAGGGCCAGCGCGGCCGCCAGCGCGCTCATCAGGATCGGCACGAGCCGCTCGCGGGCGCCGCGCAGGACGAGCCCGGGGCCGAAGGGCTCGCCCTCGTCCCCCTCGAGCTGCCGGTAGCGGCTGATCAGCAGGATGCCGTTGCGGGCGGCGATCCCCAGGACCGCGAAGAACCCGGCGGTCGCGCCGAGCGACATGAGCCCGCCGCCCGCGAGCGCAGCGAGCACGCCACCGGCCAGCGCCACCGGCAAGGTCAGGAAGACCGCCGTGGCCAGGCGCCAGCTCCCGAAGGCCGCCTGCAGCAGCAGGAAGATCCCGATGGCGGCGGCGGCCGCGTACCAGACCACGCGCTGCCGGGCGGCCTGCCGGTCCGCGGAGTCGCCGAGCAGCTCCGCGTGGTACTCGAGCGGGAACTGGATCCCCTGGAGGGTGCGCTCGACGTCGGCCACCACGGCGCCGAGGTCACGTCCCTGCACGCTGGCGCCGACGTCGATGCGACGCGAGACCGCCTCGCGCCTGATGACGTTGGGTGCCGCGGCCACGCGCACCTCGGCCACGTCGCCCAGCCGCACCCGCCCACCGCCGGGCGTGTCGATCAGCAGCTCGCGGACGCTGGTCAGGCTGTGGCGCGTCTCGGGCGTGCTCCACACCTGCACGTCGAACACCTTCTGCTCCTCGAACAGGCTGCCGACCGCGATGCCCGACAGCATGGTGGCCGCCGCCCGGCGCACGTCACCCGGCTTGATCCCGTAGCGCTGGGCCGCGTCGAGGTCGACCTCGACCTCCAACGTCGGCTCCTCGACCTGCAGCTCCACCTTCGGGTCGACGACACCGTCGATCCGCGCGAGCGCCTGGCGCACCTCCTCGGCCTTGCCGCGGAGGACCTCCTGCTCCTGGCCGTAGACGCGCACGACGATGGCGTCGCCGCCCGCCTGCGTCGGCGCCTCGCCGGCGACCGGCAGCGTCCCGCCGGTCCTGTCTTTCAAGTAGGTGAGCACGTCGTGCTCGAGGCCCGGGTAGCCGTCGACCACCTCTTGGATTGAGGCAACCGTCTTGTCGTAGTCGGCCTTGGGGTCGACGCTGACCCACAGCTCGCCGGAGTTGATGCCGACCACCTGGTCCGACATCACCGCCCGCCCCACGTGGCCGCCGACGTTGCGGACCCCTGGGAGGGACCGCAGCTCGCGGCTGGCCTGGGCCACGATCCGGGTCATCTCCGGGCCGGACGTGCCCGGCGTGCCGTCCCAGCGGATCAGCAGGTCCCGCTCCTTGAACGAGGGGAGCGCCGACTGCGGCCGCGAGAGCAACGGCAGCACCGCGAGGCCGACCAGGACGGTGACGCCGGCGGCCAGGAACACCGCGCGTGGCGCGGCGACGGCGCGCGCCAAGGCGGAATGGTAGCCATCCTGGAGCCGGCCCGCGAGCGGGGACTCGCCGCGCCCCGGCCTGCCCGACCTGGGCAGCAGCAGGACGCTGAGCGCCGGCGTGACGGTCAGCGCGACCACCATGGACGCCAGCACCGCCAGCCCGTAGGACAGGGCGAGGGGCTTCAGGAACGCGCCGGACAGGCCGCCCAGGAACAGGACCGGCAGGACGGCGAGCAGGATGATCAGGGTCGCGTAGAGGAGGGCGCCCCGGACCTCCAGCGAGGCCTCGAGGATGACAGCCACGGTCGACCTGTCAGCGTCCTCCCTGCGCTGCTCCCGCAGGCGCCGCGCGATGTGCTCGACGTCCACGATGGCGTCGTCGACCACGATGGCGACGGCGAGCACCAGCCCGGCCAGGACCATGGCGTTGAGCGTCGCCCCGCGCAGGTGGAGCACGAGCCCGGCCGCGGCCAGCGACACCAGGATCGCCACCAGGCTGACCAGCGCGGTGCGCCAGTTGAACAGGAAGGCGGCCAGCACCAGCAGCAGGAGCGCCAGGCCGAGCAGCAGCGCCAGGACGAGGTTGTCCATGGCCGTCTCGATGAACGACGCCGGCCGGAAGATGGAGGAGTCGATCTCCATGCCGGACAGACCGGGCTCGAGCGACTCGAGCGCCGCCTCGACCCCACGGGTGACCTCGAGGGTGTTGGCCTCGGGGAACTTCTCGACGACCAGCATGAGGCCGGGACCGTCGTTGACGCTGGCGTCTCCGATGAGCGGCTGGTGGTCCTCGACCACGTTGGCCACGTCGCCAAGGCGCAGCGCCGGCCCGCCCGGCTGCTTCTTCTCGATGGTCACCCTGGCCAGGTCGGCCGGGGTCGTGATGGGCAGGACGTGACGGACGCCGAGCCGCTGGTTGGGCGTGTCGATGAACCCCCCGGTGCCGGGCGTCGAGGCGTCCAGGAAGCTCAGCGGCGACACCCACAGCGCGTTCCCGGTGGTCTTGATGACCTCGAGCAGCGACACCTTGTGCGCCCGCAGCCTGTCCGGGTCGACCTGCACCTGCAGCTGCCGCTCCCGCTGGCCCCAGATGGCCACGTTCGCCACGCCGGGCACGCCCATCAGGCGTGGCCTGATCGTCCAGCGGGTGAGCACCGACTGCTCGATCAGGGTCAGGTCCTTCGAGGACAGCCCGATCATCATGACCCGGCTCGACGACGACAGGGGCTGGAGCATCGCCGGCGGCTTCGACACGTTCGGCAGCGCGTGCGCCTGGGTGAGGCGCTCTGCCACCAGTTGCCGTGCACGCAAGAGATCGGTCCCCGGCTGGAAGACGAGCACGATCGAGGACAGCCCTGGGACCGACTCTGAGCGAATCGTCTCGAGCCATGCCACGCCGTTGAGCAGGTCGGCCTCCAGCGGGACGGTGATCAACTGCTCCACCTCGTCCGCGGAGAGGCCCAGCGCCTCCGTCTGGATCTCCACGTACGGCTGCGTGAACTCCGGAAGCGTGTCCATCGGCATGGTGCGGAGCTGCGTGATGCCGAGGAACAACGTTGCCGCCGCGAGCGCAACCACCAGGAGCCGGAACTTCAGGCTCGACCCCACGATCGAACGCATCATTGGAGGAATCCTCCCCGCGCAGTCAAATGCCACCCCCGCTAGGACGAACGCTGCCCGGCGACCCGGCGTCCGCCGCAGCCGGACGTTGGGTCGCGGGTCAGAACGACGCGAAGAGGGCAGCGCAGAAGGAAGGCCAGTTCGGCCAACTTCAGAAAAGCCTGAGCAACAACGACCGCGCTGCCGACCAGGCGGCAGCGCCGAATACTCGGCCGCTCTCTTGCGTGTCCCAGAACCTGGACGAAGGATGAATCGCAGGTGAGCAAGCTGTCAATACTTCAATTGGCGCAGGTGGGCCTCGGCGCTTGCGCAGTGGACGCGGTGGCGGCGGCCCGGTGCCACCTCCGTTTCTGCCTGTCCGGGTAGCCCGGCTCCGCCGTGCCGGCTCCGCCGGATGCAACGGTTCCGTGCCATCCTGTCCGGCAGCCGTTGGCGCTCGACACGGACCAGGACTGAGAAGTAATAAGGAGCGAGGCACGCAGGGCGCCCGAGAGGATCGAGCCGGAGCAGGTGCAGCATGCTGGCCCCGACCGCCGGGCCGGCCCGTCTCGGCGCCGGGGTGGTGGTCGGCCACCTCGCGCAGGACCGCGCCCCGGTCGGCAGCGGCAGGCGCACCACGACCGCCGGTTCCTCGACGGCCTGCGGATCACCCGCCGGCTCGAGGTCAAGGCGGGCCGGGCCCACGAGGCGCCCGTCCCGGCCCGCTGACCCGTCGCGCGGTCGGCGGGCGGCGCCGACGGCCGGCGTCGGGCACGTCGCGTCACCCGGCTACACTGAGCCCGCCACCATCCGCACGGGAGCGCGCGCTGACCGAGCTGGCCGACAACCTGGAGCACGTCCTGCTGCGGCCGGGGATCACCCCGGCCGAGGTCGACGACGCCTGCGCCGCCGCGGTCGAGCTCGGCCTGCCCGCGGTCATCGTCTGGCCGAACGCGGTCGGCCAGGCCGCCGCCGCGGCCGGCGGCAGCCGCGTCGCGGTGGTCGCCGCGGTCGGTGCCCCCTACGGCGCCAGCGTGCGCGACACCAAGCTCGACGAGGCCAGGCGGGCGATCACCGCCGGCGCCCGCCACCTGGCGGTGGCCGTGGACGCCGGCCGCTTCCGGGGAGGGGACGCCGGCGCGCTCGCCGGGGAGCTGGTCGCCGTCTGCTACCTGGCCCACACCGAGGGCGTGCACGTCCGCGCCGTGCTCCAGGCCGGGCTGCTGAACGAGGAGGAGCTGGTGATCGCCGGCCGGCTGGCCAGCGAGGCAGGCGCCGACCTGCTCCAGACCGGGTTCGGGTCGGCCGGCGACGCGCACGCGACCGTCGCCCAGGTGCAGGCCGCCCGCCGCGCGGTGCCGCCCCGGCGCATGACCATCGGGGTGGTGGCCGGCGGCGCCCTGGACGCCGCCGCAGCGCGCGACCTGCTCGCCGCCGGCGCCGAGCGGGTCGCCGTGGCCGCCCCGGCCACCCTCCTCGGCCGGGTGGCGGTCGCATGACCCCCCAGGGGTGGCGATGAGCCTCTACCGCGAGCAGGGCGTGGTGCTCCGCACCTACAAGCTCGGCGAGGCCGACCGCATCGTCGTGCTGCTCACCCAGGGCGAGGGCAAGGTCCGCGCCGTGGCCAAGGGCGTGCGCAAGACCAGGTCCCGCTTTGGCGGCCGCCTCGAGCCGTTCTCCCACGTCGACCTGTCGCTGTACCGCGGCCGCGGCGAGCTGGACACGGTGACCCAGGTCGAGGTGCTCAACCCGTTCCGCGCGCTGCGTGAGGACTACGACCGGGTCACCGCAGGGACCGCCATGCTCGAGGCGGTCGACCAGGTCGCCCAGGAGCGCGAGGCCGCCGTGCGCATCTACCTGCTGCTGGTGCGCGCGCTGCGCGCCCTCGACGGCGACCCGCGCGACCCGTCGGTGGTGCTCGACGCGTTCCTGCTCAAGCTGATGGCGCTGGAGGGCTACCGGCCCGCCCTGGCCGAGTGCGCCGGCTGCGGCGGGGCAGGTCCCTACCAGCGCTTCTCCACCGCCAGGGGGGGCGCGCTCTGCGAGCGCTGCCGCACGGGCGCCGAGTCCACCCTCGACGAGCGCACCGTCCCGCTGCTCGCCTGGCTGCTCGGCGGGGACATGGACCAGGCCGCCTCGGCGGCGCCGCCCAGGGCGCCCCGCCGCGAGGCCGGCACCCTGGTCAAGAGCTTCGTGGAATATCACCTGGACCGCCGCTTGCGCTCCTACCCGATGGTGGCCCGCTGATGCCCAGCCGCGACCCCCGCGCGCTCCCGGCCGGCCTGGACCCGAGGGCCGTGCCCGACCACGTCGCGATCGTCATGGACGGCAACGGCCGCTGGGCCAAGGCGCGCGGGCTGCCCCGCAACAAGGGGCACGAGGCGGGCGAGGCGGCCCTGTTCGACACCGTCGAGGGCGCGCTCGACGCCGGCGTGTCCTGGCTCACCGTGTACGCCTTCTCGACCGAGAACTGGCGCCGCCCAGCTTCCGAGGTCCGCTTCCTCATGAACTTCAACGAGTCGCTGCTGGTCCGGCGCTCCCACGAGCTCCACGAGCGCGAGGTGCGGATCCGCTTCATCGGCCGCCGCGACCGCGTCCCCAGGCACGTGCGCCGGCGCATCGAGGAGGCCGAGGAGCTGACCGCGGGCGACACCCGCATGACCCTGGCGGTCGCGCTCGACTACGGCGGCCGGGACGAGCTGGCCCGGGCCGTCGAGCGGCTCGTGGCCGACGTGGGGGAGGGGCGCGGCCCGCGCCGGATCGACGAGCGGGCGATCGCCGAGCGCCTCTACACCGCCGACATGCCAGACGTCGACCTGCTCGTGCGCACCTCCAACGAGCGCCGCATCTCCAACTTCCTGCTCTGGCAGATCGCCTACGCCGAGCTGTACTTCACCCCGGTGCTGTGGCCCGACTTCAACCGCCAGGAGCTGTTCGCCGCCCTGCGCGACTACCAGGGCCGCCAGCGTCGCTTCGGCGCCGTCGACGCGCCCGCCGACCCCGCCCCAGGGGAGCAGCGGGAGCGGTCGCCATCGCCCCAGCAGGCGTAGATGCACGGGCTGCTGGCCGAGCCGACAGCGCCCAGGAGGAAGCGCGCCCGCTCGACCCGCAGATCGGCGCGAGGTGGCCGGCTTCTGGGTGGCGGCCGGCTTCTGCGTGCACCCCAAGAACCTGCGCGTCCGCGACCTCCCGGCCAGCCCCTGGCCCGTACCTGCCGGGCGTCACCCCGCTGGCGGCGACCCCGGCAAACCTTGGGGAGCCGCTACGATCAGCGGGACAGCCGCCGACCCGGGAGGCGCCATGGCCAGCCGTCTGCTCCAGCACGTGAACGTCGTCTACCCCGCCGGTGCCGAGGCCGAGGCGCGCGCGTTCTACGCCGGCACCCTCGGTCTCGAGGAGGTGGCCAAGCCGCCGGAGTTCGACCGCCACGGTATGTGGTACCAGCTCGAAGGAGCCGGCCAGGTGCACCTCTCGCCCGGCGAGCCGCCCCCGGCCGGGCCCTGGCACTTCTGCGTCGTGGCCGACGACTTCGACGCGCTCCGCCACCGCCTCGAGATGGCCGGGGCCGGGACCGATGACACCCACTCCTGGGCGGGGCGCCGCCGCATGTTCACCCGCGACCCCTGGGGCGCCCGCATCGAGGTCCTCGAGGGGCCGCCCCCTGCCGGCTGAGATGGGCGCGCGGCCGTGGCTCCGGCGCGTCCTGCGCCTGCTGCTGCCGCTCGCGGTGGTGGCCGCCATCTTCTTCGGGGTGCTCCCCCAGGTGGCCGACTTCTCCGAGGTCTGGCGCACGATCGCGGCGATGACCTGGCTCGAGACCACGGCCGTGGTCGCCTTGGCCGTGTGGAACCTGGTCACCTACCTGTTCCCGCAGATGGTCGCGCTGCCGGGGCTCAGCTTCGGCCAGGCCGCGGTGGAGAGCCACGCGTCGACCGCGGTCGGCAACACGGTCCCGGCCGGCGCGGCCGTCGGTCCGGCAGTCACCTACCAGCTCTACGGCTCGTGGGGGTTCAGACGGGCCGACACCACCCGGTCGCTGGTGGTCCAGGGGGTGTGGAACAACCTCGTCAAGCTGGGCATGCCGATCGCGGCCCTGGCCCTGCTCGCGGTCGGGGGCAGGACCAACCCCGCCCTGCTGACCGCCGCCCTGGTCGGCGTCGTGGTCCTGCTCGCCGCCGTGGTGCTGCTGGCGCTCACGCTCCGCAGCGAGGAGCTGGCCCGCCGGGTCGGCGACGGCCTCGGGGCGGCCTGGTCGGTGGTGCGGCGCGCCCTGCGCCGGTCGCCGGCCACGGGCGGGGGCGAGGCCGCCGTGCGGTTCCGGGACCAGACCGTGGGCCTGCTCCGCCGGCGCTGGGCCTGGCTCACCGTGACCACGCTGGTCAGCCACGTGTCGCTGTACCTGCTGCTGGTGGTGACGCTGCGCAACGTCGGCGTGTCCGACGCCGAGGTGAGCTGGACCGAGGTGCTCGGCGCGTTCAGCTTCGTCCGGCTGCTCTCGGCCCTGCCGATCACCCCCGGGGGCCTCGGCGTGGTGGAGCTCGGCCTCACCGCCGCGCTGGCCGGCGCGGGTGGCGACCGCGAGCAGGTGGTCGCCGCGGTGCTGGTGTTCCGGGTCCTCACCTGGCTGCTGCCGATCCCGATCGGCGCCGCCACCTACCTGGGCTGGCGGGCCAGCCAGGCCGCGCGCAGCCACCGGGCCGAGCAGGCCGCTGGCGGATAGCCCCGGCCTCCGGGAGGTTGCGGCCCTGCACGGCGTCGCCGCCGCATGTTCACTCGCGACCCCTGGGGCGCCCGCATCGAGGTCCTCGAGGGGCCGCCCCGACCGGGTCGTCGCCGCCGCCCGCCGGCCGAGCGCCGGGGCGTGGTGGCCGGTCAGTCGTCGAGGCGCATCGGCACCCGGTGCTCGACCGACCGGCGGGCCAGCCGGAGCAGGATGTCCAGGCCGTGGCGGGCGGCGTCGCGCAGGGGCGGCTTGGGCCCGGGTGGGCGCTCGACCTCGCCGTCGGGGACGGCCAGGCCGCTCCGGGCCCGCAAGGTGCGGAGCTGGGCGAGCAGGGTGGCGCTCGACCCCACGTCGACCACCTGCCCGGCAGCGTCCCGGGTGCGGAAGGTGAACCCGAACGGGCAGGGGAGCCACAGGTCGGGCAGCAGGAGCTGGTCGTAGCGGGAGCCTGCCCCGGCCGCGACGGCCGTCTGGTAGGCGACGTCGTCGGGCCAGTCCGCCGAGACCGTGGCCGGGGCCTCCAGCTCGGGATGCTCGTCGTGGGCGGCGAGCACCAGCATCGCGCCGTAGCCGTCCCAGCCGGGCCGCTCGACGAACGACGGCGCCGCGGGCGACTCGTCCCAGTCCAGCGGCTGCTCGAGGCGGTCGCCGAGCCCCCGGCGCAGCTCGTCGCGCCAGGCCACCACGGCAGCGCAGATCACGTCGCGCTCGGTGTGGCCGCCCGCCTGCCGGTCGCCGCGGATGACCATGTACGGGACCCGCTGCTGCCAGGCCAGGCGCTCGACCGCGGTCGGCGGCCCGCCGGCGTAGTAGCCGGTCAGGGAGCCGACGTAGACGGCGAGGCCCATGCTGCCCTTCCAGGGGTCGAGAGGTCCCGGTCAGCGCGGACGAGGTGGACGGTCTGGGGCGGCTGGTCAGGAGGCGAGGTCGATCGCGATGCGTGATGGCTTGTCGACCTCGATCACCCGGAACCCCACGCGGTGGTCGACGCCGACCCCGAACACGGTCTGCTCGCCCCCGGTGGCGAGGGTGACCTGCCGCAGCGACGGGTAACGGGGATGGATGGATGCCGGGCCCGGCCAGGTCAACCGGCCGGACCGGTCGCGGCTCAGGGCGTCGAAGCTGACCTGCAGGTCGGCGTACCCGTCCAGCGGCACCGGCTTGTCCGACCCCGCCGGGCGGACGTTGCGGACGTACCCGGTCCGGGAGGCGGGCAGGGGACCGGCGAAGGTGAACACGACGCGGTCGTAGAGGCCGTGCCTGGAGGTCCGCACCGAGGTCAGCTTCGGCAGCGTCGGGTTGCGGTGCGCCTTGACCACCGTGTCGGTCCGGGTCGGCGAGGCGAGCGTGTCCCGCGCCCGCGCGCCCGGGCCGTTGGTCTTGTACGCGCCGAGCAGGAACGCGCCGACCAGGACCAGGACGAACCCTCTCCCGAGCGAACGCACCGCCTGGGTCTCCTTCCGGTCCGGCCGGTCCCGCCAGTGTAGCCAGCGCCCCGAGCCCATCATCCCCGTCCAGGGTCACAAACTGGTGACAGCTTCGTCGTTGCGAGGGCGCTCGTCGTGTTCTGCGCGGAACCGGTGGCTCGGGAGGTTCGGCGGCCGGCCCGGCGCGCTCCTACAATCGGAGGGTTCCTGACCCCGACCGCGGGAGGCGGCATGGCGACCACACCCGTCCGGCTCCCCGAGGCCGGCAGCGGCTTCCTGCAGGAGGGTGGGCTCGGCCCGCTGCTGTCGCGGGCGGCCGTGGACCAGGTCGGCGTCGAGGAGCGCGCCGCGTCGCTGGCCAAGCGGAGCATCAAGAAGGACGCCAAGGTGTCGGCCCTGCGCCTGGCCGTGGCCGTGATGGACCTCACCACCCTGGAGGGGGCCGACACCCCGGGCAAGGTCGAGGCCTTGTGCTCCAAGGCCCGGCGGCCCGCACAGCGCGACCCGGCCGTACCGCCCGTCGCGGCCGTGTGCGTGTATCCGAGCCTCGTCGCCACCGCCAAGCGCGCGCTGGCCGGCTCGGGGGTCAAGGTCGCCTCGGTGGCCACCGCGTTCCCGAGCGGGCAGGCGTCGCTCGCGGTCCGCCTTGCCGACGTGGCCGACGCCGTCGACGCCGGCGCCGACGAGATCGACATGGTGATCAGCCGGGGCGCGTTCCTGGCCGGCCGCTACCGCGACGTGTTCGAGGAGATCCTGATCGTCAAGGACGCCTGCGGGCCCGCCCATCTCAAGGTCATCCTCGAGACCGGCGAGCTCGGCACCTACGACAACGTGCGCCGGGCCAGCATGCTGGCCATGGCGGCCGGGGCCGACTTCATCAAGACCTCCACCGGCAAGATCCAGCCGGCCGCCACCCTGCCGGTGGCGCTGGTGATGCTCGAGGCGATCCGCGACTTCCACGACCGCACCGGCCGGGTCGTAGGGTTCAAGCCGGCCGGGGGAGTGCGCACCGCCAAGCAGGCCATCCAGCACCTCGTGCTGGTGAACGAGACCCTGGGCCCGGACTGGCTCACCCCCGACCGCTACCGGATCGGGGCGTCCAGCCTGCTGAACGACTGCCTCATGCAGCTCGCCAAGGAGCGCAGCGGCCGCTACCAGTCGGCCGACCACTTCACCATCGACTGAGAGGCTCCACGGGCCCATCCGACGGGAGGCCGACGATGGCCGACGAGATCGCCACGGCGCCGGGCCGGGCGCCGGCGCGGCTGGACTGGAGCTACGCGCCCGCGCCCGAGGCCACCGACCACGTCAAGGTCCGTGAGGACTACGGCCTGCTGATCGGGGGCAAGTGGGCTGCGCCCCTGTCCGGCTCGCGCTTCAAGACCATCAACCCGGCCACCGAGGAGGTCCTCGCCTCGGTCGCCGAGGCGGGGGAGGAGGATGTCGACGCGGCCGTCAAGGCGGCCCGGGCCGCCTACGCCAAGACCTGGTCGAAGACGTCAGGGACCGAGCGGGCCAAGTACCTGTACCGCATCGCCCGCATCCTGCAGGAGCGGGCCCGGGAGTTCGCGGTCCTCGAGACCATGAACGGCGGCAAGCCGATCAAGGAGTCGCGCGACGTCGACGTGCCGCTGGCCGCTGCCCACTTCTTCTACCACGCCGGCTGGGCCGACAAGCTCGACTACGCCTTCCCGGGCCGCCGCCCCCGCCCGCTCGGCGTCGCCGCCCAGGTCATCCCGTGGAACTTCCCGCTGCTGATGGCGGCCTGGAAGCTCGCTCCCGCGCTCGCCGCCGGCAACACGGTGGTGCTCAAGCCCGCCGAGACCACGCCGCTCACCGCCCTGCTCCTCGGCGAGGTGCTGCAGCAGGCCGAGCTGCCGGCCGGGGTGGTCAACATCGTCACCGGCGCGGGCCAGACCGGCGCCGCCCTGGTCGCCCACGGGGGCGTCGACAAGGTCGCGTTCACCGGGTCGACCGAGGTGGGCAAGGCGATCCAGCGCACCCTGGCCGGCTCCGGCAAGCGGCTCACCCTCGAGCTGGGCGGCAAGGCGGCCAACATCGTGCTCGACGACGCCCCCATCGACCAGGCGGTCGAGGGCATCATCAACGGTATCTACTTCAACCAGGGCCATGTGTGCTGTGCCGGGTCGCGCCTGCTGGTGCAGGAGTCGATCGCCGAGCCGCTGGTCGCCAAGCTGAAGCGGCGCATGGCCACCCTGCGGGTCGGTGACCCGCTCGACAAGAACACCGACGTGGGCGCGATCAACTCACGCGCCCAGCTCGACCGGATCGAGGAGCTGGTCGCCTCGGGCGAGGCCGACGGTGCCGAGGTCTACCAGCCCCCGTGCGAGCTGCCCGAGCGCGGCTTCTGGTTCCGGCCGACGGTGTTCACCGGGGTCGCCCAGTCCTACCGCATCGCCCAGGAGGAGATCTTCGGCCCGGTGCTGTCGGTGCTGACCTTCCGCACCCCTGACGAGGCGGTCCAGAAGGCCAACAACACCCCCTACGGGCTGTCGGCCGGCGTGTGGACCGACAAGGGCAGCCGCATCCTCGACCTGGCCGGCCGTTTGCGGGCAGGGGTGGTGTGGGCCAACACGTTCAACCGCTTCGACCCCACCTCGCCCTTTGGCGGCTACAAGGAGTCCGGCTTCGGCCGCGAGGGCGGCAGGCACGGGCTGGCCGCCTACCTCGACCTCACCTGAGCGATCGTCGCCGGGCTGCGGCGCGCGAGGCTCGGCCAGATCGGTCAAGATAGGCCGCTGGCAGCCCGCGGACAGAGCGTCGGGCGCATGGGGTATGCTCGGCCCGCTCGAACGTGTGTTTGAGCGGCCGGGACGAGACCTGGGCGTGCAGGCGCCCCCGGGGGGGCGCGCAGGTTCTACGGCGAGCTGTTCGGCTGGGAGTTCGAGATCGGCGGGCCCGAGACCATGCACTACACGAACTGCACGCTGCGCGGCAGGAACGTCGCCGGCATGGGCGGCGACCCGGCGCCCGACGGCATGCCGACGGTGTGGACCACCTACATGGCCGTCGACGACGCGGACGCGGCCGCCAAGCGGGGCACCGGCAACGGTGGCGCCCTCATGATGGAGCCGATGGACGTCATGTCCTTGGGGCGGATGGCCGTGGCGACCGACCCGACCGGCGCGGCGTTCGGCATGTGGCAGGCCGTCGACCACATCGGGTCGTCCCTGGTCAACGAGCCGGGCGCGGTCACCTGGACCGAGCTGGCAACCCGTGACCTGGACGCGGCCAAGCGCTTCTACTCGGCCGTGTTCGGGTACGGCTGGGACGATTTCGACACCGGTGAGGGCGGGCCCCGTACGCGACCTTCTCGGTCGAGGGCAAGGGCGTGGGCGGCGCGCTGCTGATGGGCGAGCAGTTCCCCGCCGAGGTCCCCGCCAACTGGACGCCGTGCTTCGCGGTCGCCGACGCCGACGCGACCATCGACACCGCGCAGCGGCTGGGCGGCGCGGTCAACTTCCCGGCCTTCGACACCCCCTTCGGCCGCTACGGCGGGCTGCGCGACCCGCAGGGTGGCAGCTTCACCGTCATGACGGCCGCGGCGCAGGGCTGAGGCCCGGCCCCGTCCCTGCCGCAACGCCCACGGGCCGCGCACCACCAGGACCGGGGCACTACCATGGGTGCCTGCACCACCAGCCCGGTGGGGCGGGCCCGTGCCCGCGCGTTGCGGCCGCGTGCGCCGGTGACCCGAACGGACCTGGATGGAGGCGTCAGTGGCCGAGGGCGACCGTCTCGACGTCCGCAAGACCTACAAGCTCTACATCGGCGGCAAGTTCCCCCGTACCGAGTCGGGGCGCTCCTACCTGGTGAGCGAGGCCAAGGGCAGGCCCTGGGCCAACGCCTGCCGGGCCTCGCGCAAGGACGTCCGCGACGCGGTGGTGGCCGCCCGCAAGGCGTTCCCGGGCTGGGCCGGCCTGACCGCCTACAACCGGGGCCAGGTCCTGTACCGGGTGGCCGAGATGCTCGAGGGCAGGCGCGAGCAGTTCGTGGACGAGGTCGCCCGCTCCGAGGGCACCACCCATCGCCAGGCCGCCGACGCGGTCGCCAGGGCGGTCGACCGCTGGGTGTGGTACGCGGGCTGGGCCGACAAGCTGGCGCAGGTGTTCGGCTCGGCCAACCCGGTGGCCGGCCCGTACTTCAACTTCTCGGTCCCCGAGCCGACCGGGGTGGTCGGCCTGGTCGCCCCGGCCGAGTCGTCGCTGCTCGGGCTCGTCTCCCGGCTCGCGCCGATCGTGGTCTCGGGCAACACCGCGGTCGTGCTTGCCGCGCAGACCCGCCCCTTACCAGCCGTCACGCTGGCCGAGGTGCTGGCAACCAGCGACGTGCCCGGCGGGGTGGTCAACGTCCTCACCGGTTTCACCACCGAGCTGGTCGGCCCGCTGGCCGCCCACATGGACGTGAACGCGCTCGACCTGGCCGGGCTGGACCTCGCGCTGTACAAGGAGGCCGAGCTGGCCGCGGCCGAGAGCGTCAAGCGGGTCACCGCGCCGGTCCGGCTCTCGGCCCGGGACTGGCTCGACGACGCGCGCGGACAGGACCCCTACTGGATCGCGGCCTTCCTGGAGACCAAGACGGTCTGGCACCCGATCGGGGTGTAGGGCGGTCAGGCCTCGGCCGCGAGGCGCCTGGGGCCCGTCTCAGCGGGTTGCAACGGCGCCGGGTGCGGCGGGGCCGGCAGCAGCCCGTCCAGCCCCGCGCTCGACAGCTCGAACGACCAGTCCACCAGCGCGGGCAGCGACTCCCGGGCGCCGCTGAGCGCCCATGCCTGCACTGCCTCGCGCATCGCCGTGGCAGCGATCCCAGCAAGCAGCCTGACCCGCAGGTCCCGGGCCTGGTCAGCGCCGCAGCGGCGCGCCACCGCCCCGGCGATCGCCTCCTGGAACAGGCTGTAGAGCTCAAGGGCCCGCCCGTGCAGCGAGCGGGTCGCGAGCACGATCTGCGCCCGGGCCAGGACCCGGTCCTTCTCCGCCTCGAGCACCACGGCCAGCCCGGCCAGCGCCGCCCGGACGGCGGCGAGCACGGGCTCGCTGGCCGGGCGCTCGTCCAGCAGCATCTCGAGCTGGAGCAGGTGCCTGGCGTGGTCGGCGAACAGGACGTCCTCTTTGCAGGCGTAGTAGCGGAAGAACGTCCGCTTCGACACCTCGGCGGCGTCGGTGATCTCCTCGACGGTGACCGCGTCGAAGCCACTCTGGGAGAACAGCCGCAAGGCGGCCTCTTCCAGGTCGCAGCTGGTCTTGCGCTTCTTGCGCTCCCGCAGCGGCACCCGGCCATCAGGCTCCATGCCAGGGCACGATAGTCGAATGCCCAGAGAATGTCACGGAAGGACCGGTCCGCCCGGTTGGACCGGGCGGACCGGACCACCGGCCCGACATGTGGCCCAATGCGCTCAATTGCTTACCGAAATACGGCATCGGGGGTTTGTCACTTGTCGCGCTCGACCGCATCGTCTGCTTCCCAACACCCCCCAGGGAGGGATGCCCATGCGGTCTCGTCCGGTCAGCATCGTGGCTGGCATCGGCCTCGTTGCCCTCAGCATGCTCGGCTCCGTGGCGGCCGCCGCCGAGCCTGGCGGCACCGCCGTCCGGCCGCAGCGGACGGCCGGGCACGCCGCGCTCCGCCCCAGCGCACGGCTGCTCGCGCGCAGGCACTGGCAGGCCCCGCCGACCACGGCACAGTGCCTGGCGAGCATCGGGATCCCCTGCTACGCGCCGTCCCAGCTGCAGCGCGCCTACAACCTCAAGCCGCTCCACCGGCGCGGCCTGACCGGGCGCGGGCGGACGATCGTGATCGTGGTCCCGTTCGGCTCGCCCACCATCCGGCGGGACCTGAAGCAGTTCGACAAGGCCTTCGGCCTGCCCGACCCGCCGCGCTTCCGGATCATCGCGCCGGCCGGCAAGGTGCCGCCGTTCGACCCCAGGGACCCCGAGATGGCCGCCTGGGCCGAGGAGAGCACCCTCGACGTCCAGTGGGCCCACGCCACGGCCCCGGGCGCCGACATCCTGCTGGTCGTGACCCCAGTGTCGGAGACGCAGGGCGTCCAGGGCTTCCCCGAGGTCGTCGAGGCCGAGAACCACGTGATCGACCACGACCTCGGTGACGTCATCTCGCAGAGCTTCGGGGCGACCGAGGGGACCTTCCCGACCGCCCAGTCGCTGCTCCGGCTCCGCAGCGCGTTCAGGAACGCGCGCAAGCAGGACGTGACCGTGCTCGCCGCCTCGGGCGACACCGGCGCGACCGGCTTCAAGCCCAACCTGACCGACCTGTACACCAGCCGGGCCGTCTCCTGGCCCTCGTCGGACCCGCTGGTCACCTCGGTCGGCGGCACCCAGCTCCACCTCGACGCCAAGGGCGGGCGGACCGCGCCCGACAACGTCTGGAACGACCAGAAGCTGTTCGGCACCGCCGCCGCCAGCGGCGGCGGCCTGTCCAGGATCTTCGCCCGGCCCGGCTACCAGGACGGCGTGCGCCGGGTGGTGGGCGAGCACCGCGGCACCCCCGACGTCAGCCTGAACGCCGCGGTCGACGGCGGCGTGCTCGTCCGCATCGGGTTCAGCGGCGGCGACGGCATCACGCCCGGCTGGTACATCTTCGGCGGCACCAGCGCGGCAACGCCCGAGCTGGCCGGGATCGTCGCCATCGCCGCCCAGGCCGCGGGCAGGCGCCTGGGGCTGCTCAACCCGCGCCTGTACGAGCTGGCCAGGCGCGGCTCGCCCGGCATCGTGGACATCACCCGGGGCGACAACACCGTCACCTTCACCCAGCACGGCCGCAGGTTCACGGTCAAGGGCTTCCCGGCCCGCCCCGGCTACGACCTGTCCAGCGGCCTCGGCACGATCGACGCGGCCAAGCTCGTGCCCGAGCTGGCCCGCTCCGACTCCGATCCCGACGACTGACGGGCCCCCCGGCTCCTGCAGCGAAGCGGTAGCCCTGGCTGGAACTGAGCCCCCCACCCGGCCCGGCCGCCCGCCCGCCCCCACGGTCGGCCGGCCGGGCCGCCCCACCAGACAAGGCGAAGCAGGCCGAATCCGGGTTGGCCGATCCAGTAGGATGAAGCTGACCCACCCGACCGCCGGCAAGCCGTGCCGGCGGCATCTAGGAGGCTGCCGCCCGTGCCCACCGACCCGATGGACGCCATCGTCAACCTGGCCAAGCGCCGGGGCTTCGTCTTCCAGTCGAGCGAGATCTACGGTGGTCTGCGCTCCAGCTACGACTACGGCCCCCTCGGGGTCGAGCTCAAGAACAACGTGAAGCGGGCCTGGTGGCGCTCGATGGTGCAGCTTCGCGACGACATCGTCGGCCAGGACGCGGCCATCATCATGGCGCCCAAGGTCTGGGAGGCGTCCGGGCACCTGCAGTCGTTCTCCGACCCGCTGGTCGAGTGCACCAACTGCCACATGCGCTTCCGCGAGGACCACCTGCGGGAGGCGTTCGAGGCCAAGCACGGCCGGCTGCCCGAGCCGGGCGAGCTGACCTGCCCGAACTGCGGCAGGGGGCCGTTCACCGACCCTCGCAACTTCAACTTGATGTTCAAGACGTTCATGGGCCCGGTCGAGGACGCCTCCGCGGTGGTGTGGCTGCGTCCCGAGACCGCCCAGGGCATCTTCGTCGACTTCCCGTTCGTCCAGGCCGCCAGCCGCAGGAAGGTCCCGTTCGGCGTCGCCCAGGTCGGCAAGGCGTTCCGCAACGAGATCACCCCGGGCAACTTCATCTTCCGCACCCGCGAGTTCGAGCAGATGGAGCTTGAGTTCTTCGTCGAGCCGGGCACCGACGAGGAGTGGCACGAGCGCTGGATCGCCCAGCGCCAGGACTGGTTCCTCGACCTCGGCGTCCGCAAGGAGAACCTGCGCCTGCGCGAGCACGGCCCAGACGAGCTCGCCCACTACGCCAAGCGCGCGGTGGACATCGAGTACAAGTTCCCGTTCGGCTGGTCGGAGCTGGAGGGCATCGCCAACCGGGCCGACTACGACCTGACCCAGCACCAGAACTACTCGGGTCACGACATGTCCTACTACGACCCGGAGCGGGACACCCGCTACATCCCCTACGTGGTCGAGCCGTCCGTCGGGGTCGACCGCGCGGCGCTCGTCTTCCTGATCGACGCCTGGCGGGAGGAGGAGGCCCCGACCGCCGCGGGCGGCACCGAGCTGCGCACCGTGCTCAAGCTCGACCCGCGCCTGGCGCCGTACAAGGTCGCTGTGCTGCCCCTGTCCCGCAACGAGAGGCTCTCGCCCATGGCCCAGGACGTGGCCGCCATGCTGCGCGACCGGTGGATGGTCGACTACGACGACGCCCGCGGGATCGGCCGCCGCTACCGGCGCCAGGACGAGGTCGGCACCCCGTACTGCGTGACCGTCGACTTCGACTCGCTCGACGACCGGGCAGTCACCGTGCGCGACCGGGACACCATGGGCCAGGACCGGGTCACCCTCGACCGGCTCGTCGGCTACCTCGAAGAGCGGCTCCCGCGCTGACGGTCGTGGCTGCCCCCCGGGTCCTGCGCGTGCTCGCCGCCGGGCCGGGCGTTGACCAGGGCGGCGGGAACGGGCTCTCCCCGCTCGACCTGGCCCTGCTGCGGGGCGAGGCGGTCTTCGAGACCATGCGGGTCTACCGGGGCCGGCCGTTCCGGCTCGGCGCCCACCTGCAGCGGCTGGCCGCGTCGGCCGCCGCCCTCCAGGTCACCCTGCCCCCCGGGCTCGAGGAGCTGGTCGCCGAGGCGGTCGGCGCCTGCGAGGGCGGCGACGGGATGGTCCGCCTCGTCTGCACCCGAGGCGCCGAGGACGAGCTGGTCTCCACCGCCTTCGTCGTCGTCACCGAGGTGCCCGACGGCCACGAGGAGCAGCGCCGCCGCGGCCTGCGCGTCGCCCTGCTGACCCTTGCGGCCGACCCACTCGTCCGCGCGGCCGCGCCCTGGCTGCTGGCCGGGGTCAAGAGCACCAGCTACGCGGTGAACATGGCCGCCCAGCGGGCCGCCCAGACGCGCGGCGCCGACGACGCCGTGTTCGTCGGCTTGGGCGGCGAGCTGCTCGAGGCGCCCACCGCCAACCTCTGGTGGCGGTCCGGGCGGGTCCTGCACACCCCAGCGCTCGACCTCGGGATCCTCGCCGGGGTGACCCGGGCCGTCCTGATCGTGCTGGCGCCCGGGGCTGGCTACCGCATCGTCGAGGGCGTGTTCACCACCGACGACCTCGTCGCCGCCGACGAGGCGTTCCTGACCAGCTCGGTCCGCGAGGTCATGCCGGTGATCCAGGTCGACGGCGTGCCCATCGGCGGCGGCCGCCCCGGGCCGGCCGCTGCCGCCCTCCAGGCCGTCCTGCGCGAGACCGCCAGCTCAGCCGCTGGCTGACGCCGTGGCCACCGCTGCCTCGGCCGCGGCCGCCTCGGCCGCCTGCGCCTTGACCTCAGCCGTCAGCGAACCTCCAGGATCACCCCGGCGGATCTCCAGCGTTTACGCGAAGTCGCCGGTGCTCGGGATGGCTTCGCGTCCAGCGTCGGTGCGTATGGGGATGTCAGCCTGTGATGACTTCCTCGTACACGCCGACCAAGCCGTCGGCGGCGGTCGCGGCCGGGTTCCATGCCGATACCCATGCCGTCTTCGCGGGTGCGCGGGAGACGTTGGGCACCTCGACCGATCCCGAGGTCATCCGGGGCGTCTGCCGGATGGCCTCGCGGAGGATGGTGCAGGTGGCGTTCGCGGTCGTGATGGCGCGCGAGGGTGTCTGGGCGACCGTGTTGGAGGAGCAGGCCGCCGCGGTCGGCGCTGCGTTCCCTCAGTGGGCGGAGGCCGCGCGGCGTGCCGCCGAGCAGGGGCGGCGGCCCGTGGCCGATGCCGGTGTCGTCGGGAGCTGCTGGACACGTTCGGCCGGTGGGCCGAGGACGCACTCGACCGGGCGTTGTCGGAAGCAAGCAACATCGACGGTCGAAAGCGGTGATGGAGGGCCGAAGAACGCTGCCGCGCGCCCTGCCGGGGGCTTGCCAGCAAGGCAGGTGGTCGCCCAGGAGGGCCTCACCCATCGCGCGAGCTGGTAGCCATCGCCGCCAGGCCCGAGCAGCGTTGGTCCTCGCCGGCCGTGCCCTCCACATGCCCCAGCAGCGGTCCGGGACGGTCGAGGGTCGTGGGCTCTTACGGTGGGCCAGGACGGGGTTCGTTGCGCTTGTCGGCGCCGCGGACAGTGTCGAGCACGGTATGGGCCTGCCGATCCACGAAGCGGGTGAACAGCTGTTGTGCGTACCCGAACACAAGGGCCCAGGCAAGGATCTGCGCGGACGTGTCCAGTGCGCTGAGGCCGGGCACGAACTGGCCACGCATAAGCAGCAGGCCGAGGAAGGCGGTGATGGCGCCCGTCGGTAGCTTGAGCGCGGCCAACGCGACGGGCAGGCCGTAGGGTTCCGACGAGCCGCTGATGCCGCGGATTGCTGCGGCGGCTGCCACGGCGGCGGCGGTAAGCCCGATGACTTCGACGATGAGGAGGTCCTGTGGTGCCGCGGTCTGCTTGACGGCGTCATCGACGTCCGGTGCTGCCGGGCCTGATTGCTGCGCGGTTGGCAGGAGCGGTGACTGTGCGGTTGGGCAGACGACCACCGTTTGCCCGGACTTCTCAGGCTGGAAGCACAGTGGGATCGTCGTCGGGCTGACCAAGCCCATGACCGCCACCCCGACTGCAAGCAGTGTCATGAGTAGGGTCGTGGCGACCAAGACGCTGCGGAAGCTGCGCACGCGTAGCTGCTCGCGGAGCGCCGCCGAACTCGCTCCGCGTACTGCGCTGACGATCTTGCCGCGCTCCTTCTTGATCTTTTCCTTCTTGGCGTCCAGCTCTTGCTCTTCGACGTTCTGGGCCAACGGGTGATCGGGGTCCTTCACACCAAGCTTTTGGGCGATGCGCTCAAATTCCTGTCGGCGAGGGTCATTTCGGTCAAGGTGCCGCTGCACGTGGGCGAGCAGACTGGGCATTTGACCAAGTAGGTATTGGGGGGGCGCGACGTTGAGGAGGTCAGCCTCTGCGGCGTCGAGGTTGCTCATCGCACGTTCGATAAGCGACCCATTGGCCGACGTCCGGAACCAAGGTCTCTTGTACTTGGCCGCGTCCCTGGCCGCCTGAAGATGCAGGTCGATGGCCTTCTTTAGATCTTCGACGTTCTGTGGCTTGTGGTCTCGCCACACCCAAGCGCTCAGCGATTCAAGCTCCTTGGCCCGCGTCAGGGTGCCTTCGCGCCAGCTGACCCGGACGGGTCCTTCAATCGGCTGAGCTGTAGCGGTATAGGGCTCGTCGTGTGGTGCTGCTTCCGAAGGGTCCAGTGTTACGGTGTCCATCATGCAACCCCCTCGCTGACATCCCCATGAGTAGAGTCAACGATCGCGAGCGTGATACAAGCAACCATCCCGACTCGTACCCCGAACCGCCCCGACTTCCTTCAAAGCAGAGATCGACCCGCCGTTGGCTACCCGGCCGATCCGAGTCCTGTTCGCGGAGGACCAGCGGGCCGAATGGCATCCGCGACCGGACGGAATCGGAGCCTAGGCCGCGCTGGGCCGCCGAAGGTGTGCACCGACCGGACAACTGCGGTCATGGGCAGACAGCCAACCCCCACGATCGCCGCGATGGCCCTGGGCGACCTTGGCGTGCTGTGCAGCGACCTGGGTGACCTGGCCGCCGCGCGCGCGGCGTTGGAGCGGGCGATCGCCAGCGGGCACCCCGTTCGAGGCGCCCCGGGCCGCGTTCAACCTCGGCGTGCTGCTGCGCAGTCGCGGCCGGTTGGAGGAGGCCCGCGCCGCCTACCCAGCGGGCCGTCGACTTCGGCCACCCGATTCACCGTCGACGCGGTCCTCGCCCTCGGCCACCTGGAGGTGCTGACCGACCGGCTTGAGCAGGCGGTCGCGTGCTACGTCCAGGTCATCACCACGGCCGCCGAGGAGCAGGCCAGCATCGCCGCGGCCCGGCTGGTCTCTTCGTCCTTCGGCTGGCACGGGTAGCCCGCTCCTGCTGCAGCTCGGCCGCTTCCGCGAGCAGGGGGCCAGAGCCTCCCGGCCGGCCTGCTTGTCGAGGCCGCCGTCGGCGTCCGGATCGTGGTCGGCCAGCCGCACCCTCTGGCCCGGCTTCAGGCGGATGTAGAGGGTACGGCCGGGTCACTCCCCGACGGTGCCGTCGATTCGCTCCCGGAGCAGGTCGGCGTGGCCGTTGTGGCGGGCGTACTCCTCGATCATGTGGACCATGATCCAGTGCAGCGACACCGGCTCACCGCGGCGCTGTCCGGTGACGTCGAGCGAAGGCGCCGCGGCCACGGCCTGGCGGGCGTGCTCGCACTCGGCCCGCCAGCTCGCGAACGCCTCGGCGACGTCGGCCGTGTCGACGTTGTCGAAGTCCCCGTCCGGGTCGTCGTCCGAGTAGTACAGGGCCGGCGCGTCCTCGCCGCCCAGCGTGCGCCGAAACCAGGCGCGCTCCACCTCCGCCATGTGCCTGACCAGGCCCAGGAGCGAAAGGGTGGAGGGCGCCACGGCCCGCTCGCGCAACTGCGCGTCGCGGAGGCCGTCGCACTTCACCGCCAGCGTCGCCCGGTGGTAGTCGAGCCAGGCGTCGAGCATCGCCCGCTCACCGGCGCTGTAGGGCGGGTCGGTCCACGGAGGCGGGCAGTGGCGCGGACGGGCACCCATGCCACCCCGATGGTGGTGGGCGGGCCGGATGGGTGAGGCAGGCGCCAGACCGCCAGCCGGGCAGTGGGCACGGGTTCGGGCGACCGGCCGGTTCCTGGGCGAGCTCCTCGACGTCCTGGCCAGGGTCGGTGAGCATCCGGGCGTGTGGCTGGTCCTGAACGGCGCCGCGGTGCTCGGCGCCGGCGTGAGCCTGTGGGCGATCAGCGTGCCCGGCACCTACCTCGAGGCATGGGCCCTGTCCGGGCTGGTGCTGCAGGCCGTCGGCGTGGCCTGGCTGCTGCTCCTCGCCGGCCGGGTGCGGGGCTGGTCCGGCCGGCGCATCCGGCCTCTCGGGATCCCGCGCCTGCTCGTCGTCGCCCTGCTGGGGCTGGTGGTGGTCGCCGCGGAGCTCACCGACGGCCCCCTGTGGCTCCGCTACCGGGCGAGCCGTGCCGCGATGGACCGGGTCGCGGCCGAGGTGGTACGCCAGCCCGAGCAGGCCAGGAGCATCCGGCGCATCGGCTGGTTCCCGGCCGCGCAGGTCCGGGCCCTGCCCGGCGGGGGGATGCGGTTCGCGGTGCCGGGTGCCGGGATCCTCGACGACGCGGTCGGGTTCGCCTACAGCCCGACCGGCGTGCCCGCCGCGGTCGGCGACGGGGTCGATGCAGAAGACGGCTACTACCACGTCGAAGGCCCCTGGTACGTGTGGCGGCAGAGCTGGTAGCCAGGCGCCGGCCCGCTCCCACCAGGACCGCCATGCCAGCCTCGGCCAGCCGCTCGAACCCGGCGAGCATCCGGGGCAGCTCCATGCCGCGAGTTTGCCATCCTCGACCGGTGTGGAGGCCGGCGATTCCCGGGTCGGGCAGACGACGCCCGGAGGGGTTCACGCCATGCGACCAGTCATCAGGCGCGAACCTGCACTACGCTACGGGCAACCATCCACAGGAGGCGCCATGTCCGACAAGTACGTGTACGACTTCGAAGAGGGCAACCGGGACATGAAGTACCTGCTCGGCGGGAAGGGGGCCAACCTCGCCGAGATGACCAACATGGGGTTGCCAGTGCCCCACGGGTTCACCGTCACCTGCGAGGCGTGCAACGCCTACCGGGCCGCGGGCAGGAGGTTCCCCGACGGGATGCTCGACGAGGTGGCCGAGCACCTGCGCGCCCTCGAGCGCAAGATGGGGCGCCGGCTGGGCGACCCGAACGACCCGCTGCTGGTCAGCGTGCGCTCGGGCGCGCCGTTCTCGATGCCGGGCATGATGGACACGGTGCTGAACGTCGGGCTGAACGACCAGAGCGTGGACGGGCTGGCCAAGCAGACCGGGTCGGAGCGGTTCGCGTGGGACTCCTACCGGCGCCTGCTGCAGATGTTCGGCAAGACCGTCATGGGCGTGGACGGCGACCGCTTCGAGGGGGCCATCGACCACGCCAAGGAAGCCAAGGGCGTCAAGAACGACGTCGACCTGGACGAGGGCGACCTCCGCAGGCTGGTCGACGCCTTCAAGCGGGTCATCGCCGACGACACCGGCCGGGAGTTCCCCCAGGGCCCGCAGGAGCAGCTCGAGCTCGGCATCCAGGCCGTGTTCGGGTCCTGGGACAACAAGCGGGCCCGGGACTACCGGCGCAAGAACAAGATCGACGACGCCCTCGGCACCGCGGTGAACATCCAGTCGATGGTGTTCGGCAACAAGGGCGAGGACTCCGGCACCGGGGTGGCGTTCACCCGCAACCCGGCCAACGGCGAGAACAAGCCGTACGGGGACTACCTGACCAACGCGCAGGGCGAGGACGTGGTGGCCGGGATCCGCAACACCCTCAAGCTCGAGGAGATGGGCGAGGTCCATCCCCAGGCCTGGGAGGAGCTCAAGCGGCACATGCGCACCCTGGAGCAGCGCTACCGGGACATGTGCGACATCGAGCTCACCGTCGAGCAGGGCAAGCTCTGGCTGCTGCAGACCCGGGTCGGCAAGCGCACCGCGTTCGCCGGGTGGGTGATCGCCTCCGACATGCTCGACGAGGGCCTGATCGACGTCGACACCGCGGTGCTGCGGCTGGACGCCAACCGGCTCGAGGAGCTGTTCAAGAAGGTCATCGCCGAGGCCGGCGGCGGCAAGCCGATCGCGACCGGGCTGAACGCCAGCCCGGGGGCGGCGGTGGGCAGGGCGGTGTTCACCGCCGACGACGCCCAGGCGTGGGCCGAGCGGGGCGAGCCGGTGATCCTGGTCCGCCGGGAGACCACCCCCGACGACTACCACGGCATGATCCGGGCCCAGGGCATCCTGACCTCGGCCGGCGGGACCAACTCGCACGCCGCCGTGGTCGCCAGGGGCGAGGGCATCCCGGCCGTGTGCGGCGCCGACGGGATCCGGGTCGACCGCCAGGGCAGGAAGTTCACGGCCAACTCGACCACGGTCGCCGAGGGCGAATGGGTCACCATCGACGGCTTCAGGGGCCTGGTGTACGCCGGGCAGCTGGAGCTGGCCGACTCCCCGATCGAGCGGGCCCGGGCGGGCGATGCCGAGGCGCGCGAGGAGAAGATCTGGCAGGCCTACGAGCGCTTCATGGCCCGCGCCGACGAGGCCCGCCGGCTCAGGGTGCGCGCCAACGCCGACACCCCCAGCCAGTCGCGCAACGCGATCGAGCGGGGCGCCGAGGGCATCGGCCTGTGCCGCACCGAGCACATGTTCCTCGGCGAGGAGCGGGTCGCGGCCGTGCGCAAGATGATCTTCGCCGACACCGCCGAGGAGGAGGAGCAGGCCTACGGCGTCCTGCAGCCGCTGCAGCGGGACGACTTCGTCGGCATCTTCACCGAGATGGACGGCAAGCCGGTCACGGTCCGGCTGCTCGACCCGCCGCTGCACGAGTTCCTCCCCAACCAGGTCGACCTGGCCGTCGCGGTCGCGCTGGCCGAGCAGGCAGGCGCGGACGAGGTCCGGGTCGGCGGCGACGAGCCGATGCCGCTGGCCGAGGCCGAGGAGGTGCTGGCCAAGGTCAACGACCTGCACGAGGCCAACCCGATGCTCGGCCTGCGCGGGGTGCGGCTCGGCATCCTCAAGCCCGGGCTGTACGCCATGCAGGTGCGGGCGATCATCGAGGCGGCCTGCGCGGTCAAGGCCGGCGGCGGCAACCCGGTCGTGGAGATCATGATCCCGCTGGTGGTCACCCGCGAGGAGCTGGCCCAGATGCGTGAGGAGCTCGAGCCGGTCGCCAAGCAGGTCACCGAGGACCGTGGCGTCGACGTCCCGGTGCTGTGGGGCACGATGATCGAGCTGCCCAGGGCCGCGCTCACGGCCGGGGAGATCGCCGAGGTGGCCGAGTTCTTCTCGTTCGGCACCAACGACCTGTCGCAGACCGCGTTCGGCTTCTCCCGCGACGACATCGGCAAGTTCCTCGGCCTGTACGAGGAGCGCAAGCTGGTCCCGGCCAACCCGTTCGTGACCATCGACCAGCCCGGCGTCGGCCGGCTCATGCGGATCGCCTGCGAGGAGGGCCGCGCCAGCCGCGACGACCTCCACCTCGGCATCTGCGGCGAGCACGGCGGTGACCCTGACTCGGTGCGCTTCTGCCACGACCTGGGGCTGGACTACGTGTCCTGCTCCCCGTTCCGGGTGCCGACCGCCCGGCTGGCCGCCGGCCAGGCCGCCATCGGCGAGGCGACCAGCGCCTCCAAGTAAGCGAGTCGCGAGGCGGGGGCCGCCACGCGCTGGCCCCCGCCAGCAGCCGGAGGTGGGTGGGCATGCAGCCGCGGGCCCGCATCCGTCCCGTCCGCAGCGACGACCTCGACCGGCTCGAGGAGTGGCGGAACGACCCTGACTGGTCGGAGTTCGACTGGTACGGGTTCAGGCCCCCGGGCGAGCTGCGGCGCCGGTTCGACGCGACCGGCCTGCTGGCCGAGGACGACGGCTACCTGGTGGTCGAGCTGACCGACGGCACCGTCATCGGCTACGTCGCCTGGCACGCCGTGTACTACGGCCCGCCGCCCACCTCGCGGGCGCTCAACATCGGCATCACCATCGCGCCCGGGCAGCGCGGCAAGGGCCACGGCACCGAGGCGCAGCGCCTGCTGGCCGAGTACCTGTTCGCCGTCACCCGGGTCGAGCGGGTTGAGGCGGGCACCGACGTCGACAACCTGGCCGAGCAGCGCGCGCTGGAGAAAGCCGGTTTCACCCGTGAGGGCGTGCTGCGCCGGGCCCAGTTCCGCAACGGCGCCTTCCACGACCTGGTGCTGTTCAGCCGGGTGCGGGGGGAGTGAGCGCGACCGTCACAGGTCCCGGTCACACTTGGGGTGACAGCGACGAACGGCGCCGACGGCACCGAAGGAGCGAACGGTGAGGGCAACGACGGACGCGATCCTGCCGGGGAGCCGGCCCCCGGTCCGGCTTGGGAGCACCCCATGAGGGGGACGACGGACTGGGTCCAGCAAGGGACCGTGCGGGCCGAGCTGGAGGCGGACGAGGTACGCACGCTCGCGCCCTGGGCGGCCAAGGCGAGCATGTCGGCCGGGCGGGGCCAGGCCGAGCCGGAGGACCCGGTGCGGACCTGCTGGATGCGCGACCTGGACCGGATCATCTTCTCGCGGGCGATGATGCGGGCCCACGGCAAGACACAGTCGTTCATCCCGGCCTTCTCCGAAGGGCCGGCCGCGGGCAGGCAGGGCGGCCCCTACATCGGCGACCACTACGTCACCAGGGCCACCCACATGCAGCACACGGCCCGGATCGCGGCCACCATCGCCCAGGCGCTGGCGCTCAACGTGCCGCTCGCCACCGCCATCGCCACCGGCCACGACCTCGGGCACTCCTGCTTCGGCCACGGCGGCGAGGCAGCGCTCCAGGAGGTCGCGCCCAACGGCTTCGACCACGCCCAGCAGGGCGCGCGCCTGCTCACCCTGCTCGAGCCGCGCAACCTGACCGCCGAGGTGCTCGACGGCATCGCCTGCCACTCGTGGAAGCACGAGCCCCCGGGCGCCCTGGAGGGGATGTGCGCCCGCCTGGCCGACCGCATCGCCTACCTCACCGCGGACCTGACCGACGCACTCCGGGCCGGCGTGCTGGCCGGCATCGACGAGGTGCCCCCGGCCATCCGGCACGCCCTCGGCGAGACCACCTCCGACATGGTCGGCACCCTGGTCGAGGACGTGGTCCGCCACTCGCGGGGCCAGCCCCAGGTGGTCCAGGGCGACGGCTGCGCCGAGGCCATGGCCACCCTGCGGACGTTCATGTTCGACCGCGTCTACCTCCGGCCCGAGGCCGAGCGCCAGACCGACCGGGCCAGGCGGCTCCTCACCGACCTGTACGGCCACTACCTCGAGCACCCCGACGCGATGCCGATGGGCGCGAGCCTCGCCTCCGACCCGGTCGAGCAGCAGGCGGTGGACGCGATCGCGGGCATGACCGACCGCTACGCCCTGGCCGCCTGGAACGCCGCCTTCGCTCCTGGGGCCGACTGAGCTATCTTCGGGTCCACCACACCGCGATGCCAGGAGGCGGCGCCATGGACCTCGAGCCCAGCGGCGAGCAGCCGCCGAAGCTGCGTGCCTCCGACGCCGACCGGGAGCGCACGGTGGCCCGGCTGCGGCGCCACCACGCGGACGGCCGGCTCGACCTGGAGGAGTTCAACCAGCGGATCGATCAGGCGTACGCCGCCAAGACCGTCGACGAGCTCGACCACGTGATGCGGGACCTGCCCCCGGAGGTGCCGCCCGCCTGGGCCCCGCCGTCGCCGGCGGCCAGGCTGTCGCAGTCGCAGCGGAAACGGGGCTTCTACCGTGTCCTCGCCTCCTACGGCGGGGTCATGGTCCTGCTCGTGGTCATCTGGGCGGTGACCGGCGCCGGCTACTTCTGGCCGGTCTGGCCGATGATCGGGTGGGGGTTCGCGATCGTGTGGCAGGGGATCGGCACATTCCTCGGCGACGACGACAACAAGGACCGGCGCCGGTAGCCCGAAACCTGCTTCTCACGGGTTCCGTGTCGAACGTATGTTCGAGTATACTGCGGGGAAGCCGTCCTGCGGGCGGGGCAGCGCACGGCGGCGGCCACCGTCAGGCTGCCTTCTCCACAGGAAGGTCTCGGTTCGGCGGAACGGTGCGTACAATGCCGGAGAGCCCGTAGCGGGTCCTTCCCCCATCGCCGTTTCGCTCGGGCTCGGGCCGTGCAAGCGGCCCTCGGCGTGTGGGACGGATAGGGGTGAAGGACCGTGGCCGGCCGCATCCGCGACGAGTCGATCGCCGAGATCCGCGAGGCGACCGACATCGTCGCCCTCGTCGGCGAATACGTGACCCTCCGGCCCGCGGGTGGCACCCGCATGAAGGGCCTCTGCCCCTTCCACCAGGAGAAGACCGCCTCGTTCACGGTGAACGCGGCTCAAGGTGCCTACCACTGCTTTGGCTGCCAGGCCCACGGGGACGCGATCGACTTCCTGATGAAGCAGGACACGCTGTCGTTCACCGAGGCGATCGAGCGGCTGGCCCAGCGGAGCGGGATCGAGCTCCGCTACGAGGGGCGCTCGGCGGGGGAGCGGGGGAGCCTCGGCAAGAAGAGCCGGCTGGTGGCCGCGCACGCCGAGGCGGTCGCGTTCTACCACCGGCTGCTCGTCGAGTCGCCCGACGGCCGGGAGGCGCGCGCGTACCTGTCCTCGCGGGGCTACGACCGGGCCGCAGCCGAGCGGTTCCGGCTCGGCTGGGCGCCGGCCAACGCCTGGGAGGCGCTGGTCGAGCACTTGCGCGGCAAGGGCTTCCGGCCCGAGGAGCTGACCGAGGCTGGACTGGCCAGGACCGGCGCCCGCGGGCTGCGCGACGCCTTCCACGCGCGGGTGCTGTTCCCGATCTTCGACGTCGGCGGCGACCCGGTCGCCTTCGGCGGCCGCATCCTCGGCGAGGCGGCCGCCAGGGCCCCCAAGTACCTGAACACCGCCGAGACCCCGATCTGGCACAAGGGCAGGGTCCTGTACGCGCTCCACCTGGCGAAGCTGCCGATCGTGCAGGCCGGCTTCGCGGTCGTGGTGGAGGGCTACACCGACGTGATCTCCCTCCACCTGGCCGGGGTGCCGCAGGCCGTGGCCAGCTGCGGCACGGCGTTGCGAGGTGAGCACTTCCGGCTGCTCAACCGTTTCACCAACCGGGTCGTGCTCGCCTTCGACGCCGACACCGCCGGCGCCAAGGCGGCCGAGCGTGGCATCGGCGAGCTGGTGGCCACGCCCGAGGCGTCGCTCTCCGCGCACGTGCTGACCATGCCGTCCGGCCTGGACCCGGCCGACTTCGTCAGCCGCCACGGCGGGGACGCGTTCGGCGAGCTGGTCGCCGAGGCGCAGCCGCTGGTGCGCTGGTGGCTCAGCTGGAAGCTGGCCCACTTCGACCTGCGTCACCCCGAAGGCAAGGTGCGAGCCGCCCGTGAGCTCGTGCCGCTGCTGCGCAGCGTGCCCGACACCCTGCAGCGCACCGAGTACGCCCGCTCGGTGGTCCAGGCCCTGCACCTCGACGAGCGCGAGTACCTGGGCATGGTGGCCGGCCGTGAGCCGGCCCGCGAGCAGGTGGCCAGGGCGGTGCCGCGCTCGCGCAGCCCGCAGGCCAAGGTCGAGTGCGAGGCGCTCAAGTTCGCCCTGCAGCACCCGGGGTGGACCGTGGACGCGGCCGGCCACTGGACCGAGGACTGGTTCACCACCCCGGCCACCGGCGCCTCGTTCGTCGCCCTGGCCAAGGCGGGCGGCCCCGGCGCGCCGCTCGAGGCCGTGCTCGAGCAGGCCGCCAACGAGAAGGAGCGCGGCTTCCTGCGCGGCCTCGCCGTGGAGGCATTCGCGGCCGAGGAGAACCGCGAGTACGCTGAAGAGGTGTTTCGGCGGCTCGAAGAGTTCCGCCTGGCCCGCGGGATCGACGAGCTCAAGGGAACCTTGCAGCGTATGAACCCGGTGGAGCGGCCGGACGAGTACACTCAACAATTCGAAGAGCTCATCAGCCTCGAGGCCCGACGGCGAGCCCTGCGGGAGCCGCGGCCCGGAGACTAGGGGTCCCTCCCTGAGCGCATCTGGAGCACCTGCGACGTCCCGCGTCGTTCGTACGACACGAGAGGTACCTGACCCTATGGCCATGGCCAAGGAAGCCCAGATCGACGAGGTACGCGACCTCGTCGTCAAGGGGAAGGAGCGCGGCTTCATCACCACCGAAGAGGTGATCGAGGCGCTGGCTCCCGTCGATCTCTCGGCTGAGCAGATCGACAACGTCTACCAGGTCCTCGCCGACGAGAACATCGAAGTCGTCGAGATGGTGGACGAGCTCGACGCCGAGGAGTTCGCCCGCGAGGCGCGCTCGGCCCGCGACGACGACCTCGCCCTCAAGGCGCCGACCAACGACCCCGTCCGCATGTACCTCAAGGAGATCGGCAAGGTGCCGCTCCTGACCGCGGAGCAGGAGGTCATCCTCGCCAAGGCCATCGACGAGGGCGAGGCGGCCACCGCCGAGCTCGACAGGGCCATGAACGGCGCCAAGAAGCCCAGCTCGACCCGGCTGCGGGACCTGCAGCGGACCGAGCGCCAGGGCCAGCTCGCCAAGAAGAAGCTGATCGAGGCCAACCTGCGCCTGGTCGTGTCGATCGCCAAGCGGTACGTGGGCCGCGGGATGCTCTTCCTGGACCTGATCCAGGAGGGCAACCTCGGGCTCATCCGTGCGGTCGAGAAGTTCGACTACAACAAGGGCTTCAAGTTCTCGACCTACGCCACCTGGTGGATCCGGCAGGCGATCACCCGGGCCATCGCCGACCAGGCCCGCACCATCCGCATCCCGGTGCACATGGTCGAGACCATCAACAAGCTGATCCGCATCCAGCGCCAGCTCCTGCAGGACCTCGGCCGCGAGCCGACCCCGGAGGAGATCGGTCGGGAGATGGAGTTCACCCCCGAGAAGGTGCGCGAGATCCTCAAGGTCAGCCAGGAGCCGGTCAGCCTCGAGACCCCGATCGGCGAGGAGGAGGACTCCCACCTCGGCGACTTCATCGAGGACTCCGACGCGGTGGTGCCGGTCGACGCGGCCAGCTTCATCCTGCTCCAGGAGCAGCTCGACTCGGTCCTGCACACCCTGTCCGACCGCGAGAAGAAGGTCATCCAGCTTCGCTTCGGCCTGACCGACGGCCACCCCCGCACCCTCGAGGAGGTCGGGCGCGAGTTCGGCGTCACCCGCGAGCGCATCCGGCAGATCGAGTCGAAGACGCTGTCCAAGCTCCGCCACCCCTCGCGCAGCCAGAAGCTGCGCGACTACCTCGAGTAGGCGCGCGCCAACGAGAAGGAGCGCGGCTTCCTGCGCGGCCTCGCCGCGGACGGGCGCCCGTCGTCGTGATGTCGCGGCCGGCTACGTCGGCAGCTTCTCGGTGGCCGGACCGGTGGCCGTCGGCACGGTGCCTGCCGGGGTCACCTCCGGCTCGGAGCGCTTCGTGGCACCGGCGTCGGCGTTGCCGTCCTTCTTGGCGCCCACCTTGTTCGACACGAACTCCTTGGCCTTGCCCGCCTGCTCCTGCAGCCCGGTCGAGGCCTGCTCGACCTTTTCCTTGGCGGCGTCGGTGACCCGGTCCCTGCTGACCGCGACCGTCTTGTTGACCTCTCCGGAGAGGCGCTGCACGCCCGGGTTGTCCAAGAACGCCCGAGCCGCGGCGGCGATCTGCTGATACCGCTCCTGGCCCGCCCTCGTGCCGAGCACGTAGCCGGCACCGAGGCCGATGAGCAGTCCGGCCTTGAACTTCACAGGTAACCTCCTGGTTCCACGGGTGTCAGGCTCTCTCACCATCCTACCCACCCAAGGGCGTAGGAACCGCCCTGATCCCGCCCGCGATACCGCGGGCCCGGCCCGTCCCGGTGCGGTGCCTGCCGCCCTGGCTGGGCGGTGCCCGCTATGGTGGCGCGGAAGGGTGCCGGTCCCGGCGGCGGGGCGCCGCCAGTCGCGGTGGCGCTGGACGATCGGGTGCCGGGAGGAGGTCGCGGGTGCCGGGAGGAGGTCGCGGGTGGCGGTAGGCACGGCCCCGGGCGAGCGCCGCACGGCCGCCGGGGGCGCTCGGCGGCCCAGCCGGACCTGGCCCTGGGTGCTGGCCTGGCTGGGTGCCGCCGCGGCCACGGCGGTGCTGGTCCGGCTGCCCGGTCCTGCCGTGGTCGACCCGGACGAGCACGCCGCCGCGCTCTACCTCGACCGCCTGGCCCACGGCCAGCGGCTCGAGGACCCGCTGCTCTCCACGCCCAAGCCGCTGCTCACGCTCGTCCACGGGCTGGCCTGGGCGGCGGTCCACGACTGGCGCCTGCTGACCGCGCTCACCGTAGCCGCGTTCGCGCTCGCCGTGGTCGGGCTCGCCCGGGCGGCCGGCCGCCTCGGCGGGCCGCCGGCGGCCTGGGCGACCGCCGTCGCCCTGCTCGGCTGGGGCGCGATCGTGCTCCAGGTGGCCAGGGGGAACTCGGTGGTGTGGGCGATCGCTGGCTGGGCGGTGGCCGCCGACGCGCTGACCAGGCGGGAACGGCGCTGGGGGGTGGCCGCCGCCGCCCTGCTGCTGGCCGCCCTGGCCCGCAGCGAGACCTGGCTCCTGCTGCCCCCGGCCGCCGCCTGGGGCGCCCTGGCCTGGCGGCGGGGCGAGCGCGGCGCCTGGCTCCTGCTCGTGCCGCTGGCCGCCCCGCTGCTCTGGCTCGGCCACGACCTGCTGCTCACCGGTGACCCCCTCTACTCGCTCGGCGTTCCCGAGCGCTACACCGACCTGGTCGCGGGGCGGCACCCGATCCGCCCCGCGGACTGGCTCACGCTGGTCGGGCGGCGCTACGCCCGCTCGCCCCTGCTCTGCGCGCTCGCGCTGGCCGGGGTGTGGTGGCTGGCGCGCCACCGGGCCTGGCTCTGGCTCGCCGGCCTTGCCGTGCTGGTGCCCGGGGTCCTCACCCTGCTCGGCTTCGAGGCGGCCCGGGGCACCTACGTGTCCTGGCGCTACTACGACCCCGCCGACCTGGGCGTCCGCCTGGCCGCCGCGCTCGGCGCGGCCTGGCTGGCCACCACCCTGACCCGCCTGGCCCGGCGTCCGGGTCCGGCGGGTGGCATCGCGGTCCTGCGCCGGGCTGACGACGCGCGTCCGCCCGGGGCCGGTGGGGCGGCCGTCCGCCTGCGCCCCGACGGCCGCGGGGCCGCGGTCCTGCGTGGGGCGGCGGTCCTGCGTGGGGCTGGCGGGGGAGCCGGGGTCGTGGCGGCCGCGGCGGCCGTGGCGGCCGTGGCGGCCGCAGCGCTGGTGGGAGCGGCCTGCTGGCCGCTCGCCCCGGCCGACCCGGCGGTCGCCTCGACGCTGGACCGGGACACGCGCCTCGGCGCCAACACGGCCGCTGCCGTGCGGCTGCTGCGGCCGGTCGCCGCCCGGCCGGGCACGGTCGTGGCGGTCTCCGGGCCCCAGCGGGTGCGGGTCGCCCTGGAGCTCGGGGTCCCGTTGGGCCGGGTCCGCGACCTCTATCTGGCCACGCTGGCCGGGCCGCTCGACCAGGCCCTGGCCGGCACCGCGGCAGTGTTCCACGACGCCGACGGCGACCGTCCGGCCGAGCGCTTCGCCCCCCTCTCGGTCACCCGGCCAGCCCGGGTCGGCACGGTCACGGTGGTCCCGCTCCGAGCCGACCCCGGGCGCGGCCTGTACGTGCTCCGGGTCGATGAACCCTGATGAAGGTCGACGGGGAAGGCCGTCGCCGGCGCTGCTCGGGCGCAACGCCGGGTCGATCGCAGGCGAGCTCCGGGGGCGAGACTCGAACTCGCAACCAACGGATTAACAATCCGCTGCTCTGCCGGTTGAGCTACCCCGGATTGGCGGCGTCGCGAAGCAAGGCGCCGACGAGACCCATGATGCTCCGGTGGGTCGCGCTGCAACTGTATCCGACGCTTACGCAACCGTGCACATGCTTGGCGTGACGGATCGAGGGATCGGGCACGGCGCGGTACGGCTTCCCGAACTGCGACTCGGGGATCCGTGTCACGGCGGACCAGTATGCCATCGCTGCGGCCAGGTCGAGCCCCTCGTGAAGGTAGAGGCGGACCCGCAAGCGAGATTCGTCGATCTCGAAGAAGTGCCGAAGCCAGGCGCAGAAGAAGCCGACCATGCGCGGGTCACTGTTGGCAAAGCGCAGCGCTCCGTCCCGCTTGGTTCCCTCACCCGCGTAGAAGGCGATCCCGGCGATAAGAAAGTCCCGCTCCGACAGTTGTCCGACCCGGGCGCGGCCTTCCTCCACGAGCCGCTCGATCTCGGCCTGCTTGCGCCGCTGCAGGGCGTTCGGCTCCCGGCGCCGGGCACTGGTGACCCGTGCCCGGGGCTCGAAGTCGACGTCGCGGACCCAGAGCGACACGCTGCTCTTGGACACGTCCAGCCGCGCCGCGATCTCCGCCAGCGTGCGGCCCTCTGCCCGTAGCAGGCGCGCCTGCTCCCGCTCCGCGAGCTTGCCCCGGTATCCCATGCCGGCATCATCCAGCACGGCCGTGACGAAGCACCGCAGCTGTCCACAGGGTCACGTCGGCCAGGGCCCGATGTCGTGGTGGGCGACCGCCGCTTCGCTCTGCCAGCCCTTGGGCCCGGTCAGTCCAGCAGCAGGACCAGCGCGAGCTGGGTGAGGTCGAACATGAGGTGGGCGATGACCAGCGGCCACAGGCGGCGGGTGAGGTGGAACCAGGTGGCGTAGGCCAGGCCCAGGCAGAGGATGGTCAGGGCCGGGCCGGGGCCCTGGTACAGGTGCAGCAGGCCCCACAGCGTGGTCGGCAGGGCGATCACGACCGCGGTCGGCGCCCGGAGCTGCTCCAGGCGGGTCTGGGCGTAGCCGCGCACCACCACCTCCTCGGTGATCCCCGCGGTGACCGCGATCACCAGCGCGTCGACGATCAGGAACCACAGCGGCAGCGCCTTGGGCAGGAAGTCCACGTTGTTGGAGCCAAGGCCGCTGAGCAGCGACCCCACCACGTACACCAGCACCCAGCTCGCCACCCAGAGCGCGGCCCCCGTGCCGGCGTCGGACGCGCGGAAGCGGCCGAGGCCGATCGCGGCGCGCCCTTCGCCGCCGCGGACCAGCAGGTAGCCGAGCAGCAGGACCGGGCCCCAGGCGAGCGCCAGGTCGATCAGGCCGAAGACGATCGCGGGGGTGAGCTGGGTGACCCCGCCGCTCGAGCCCTGGGTCCCGCCGAGCAGGAGCAGCAGCAGGCCGGGCAGGCCCGGGAGGAACGCGAACAGCAGCACCAGCGACAGCTCGAGGGCGAGCGTCGCCCTGGGCACGGCGGGCACGGGCGGTGGGACGCGCTCGGGGCGGTGGGGCGACGGCCGCCAGCCCCCGAGCGGACCGACCGGGGTGGGCGTCGGGGGCGCGGGCGCCGGTCCCGGCTCGACCCAGCCGGGCGGCGACCCGCTCCCGGGCTCGGTCCAGGCCGGTCCTGAGCCGTTGGGCGGCGGCGCCCAGCCCGGTGCCGTGCCCGGCCGCGCGGACCGCGGCGGGGGTGGCGGGCCGTTCCCTGCGGGCCCCCAGCCCGGCCCGGCCGGCCCGCCGGCCGGCGGGCCCCATGGGACAGGCTGCGGCGAACCCTGCCCTGCCGGCCCCCATGGGACAGGCTGCGGCGGGTCCTGCCCCGGCGGGTCCGGTTGTGCTGGTCTGGGCTGGTCGGGCTGTTCGGGCACGGTGGCTCCTGATCCTCGCACGGACGCCAGGGTAGCCCAGGAACGGTGGCTGCTTCCTCCTGGCCGGGGACTGCTACCCGGGAGGATGGCGGCCGCGCCGCCGGCCCCGCACCCGTCCATGGCGCGGCGGCTGAGCCGGCGCCGGCCAACCGCCCGTCGCGCCGGCCACGGCAGCCGTGCGGCCCGGTCAGCCCTCCGACAGCGGCGCCGTACGGGCCTCGCGCCCTTCAGGCGGTTGGGCCAGCGGTCCCTGGCGCGCCTCCCCGGAGGGTCCGGCCGCGCCGTCGCCGGCGAGCCGCCGGTGGGGGCTGGCGTGGGCCAGGCGCTCGGCCCGGTCGTCGGCCAGCTCGACCACCCGCAGGTTGGCCTCGGTATGCAGCAGGGCGGCCTCGATCAGCAGGGAGACGAGCGGCTCGTCGCGGTGGGCGAGCCGGAGCCGGCCAAGGGATCCTAGCTCGACCAGGTAGGACTCGCGCTGGATGCTGGCGACCCGGTGGAGCGCCTCGGGACCGAGCTCGGCGGCCACGAACAGCTTGAGGAAGAAGTCGTCGCGGTAGCCGCCCTGGCGCTGGAAGGGCTGCTCGAGCCAGGACTCGAGCGCCTCCCGGCCCGCCTCGGTCATCGAGTAGACGTTCTTGTCCGGGCGGACGCGCTGGCTGACCACCGTGCGGGTCACCTGGCCCTCCCGGACCAGGCGGTCCAGGATCTGGTACAGGTGGCCGATGTTCAGCTCGCCCCACTGCGGCCCGATGGCCTGTTCGAAGCTCGCCTTGAGCTCGTAGCCGTAGCTCGGGCCGCGGGCGAGGAGCCCGAGGACGGCATGCTGGATGGGCATGTGACTCCCGTAGACTCGCGACATCCGTGACGGTGTGGCCGTTGACCAGTGTATTGCTCCAATGTATGGTCGGCCACCAGCGGCGTTCGGTCAAGCCTGGACGGGAGGGCTCCGCTCCTTGGTCAGATTCCTCGCCAGCCAGCTCCGGTTCCGGTCCGCCCGGGCGCTCACGGTGGGCGCCGGCATCCTCGTCGCTGCGGTCAGCTTCACCCTCCTCACCTCGGCCGCGACCACCTCGCGGCTCCAGGTCCAGAGCACCGTGTCCCGCAACTTCCGCGGCGCCTACGACATCCTGGTGCGGCCGGCCGACTCCTTCACCCCGCTCGAGCGGCAATTGGGCCTGGTGCGCCAGAACTACCTTGGCGGCATCTTCGGCGGCATCAGCCTACGCCAGTACGAGGACGTAAAACGGATCCCGGACGTCGAGGTCGCCGCGCCCATCGCCAACCTCGGGTACGTCGCCCCCATCCAGAAGCTGGCGGTCACCATCGACGAGGTGCTCACCCGCGACCCGGTGCAGCTCTACCGCGTGCGCTACGACTGGCTGGCCAACAACCGCCTGTCCCGCCACCAGGGCGGCTCGGTCTACGTCTACTACACCCGCCGGCACGAGCACGTCGAGGTCGACGGCTTCCCGTGGGAGGTGCTCCCCGACGGCGGCAAGGTCCAGGTCTGCAACCCGGCCATCACCATGCCCAAGGGCAGCTACCTCGCCTGCTTCTCCGAGCGCTCCCCTGGGCTGGCCAGGCTCGCCGGCCTCCCGAGAGGCCGGGTCGGCGGCGAGGTCGACCTGCAGATGCCGATCCTGCTGGCCGCGATCGACCCCGAGCAGGAGGCCAGGCTGGTGGGCCTGGACCGGGCCATGGTGGCCGGCCGCTACCTGCGCGGCAGCGACGACGACGCCGTCGCGCCCCCCGTCGACGGGATGCGCCTGCGCACCGTCCCGATCCTGGCCAGCTCACGGCTCTACCTCGACCAGGTGGTCGAGACCTCGGTCGAGCGGCTCGAGATCCCGCGCGGCGTCGACCCTACCGAAGCGCTCGCGTTCCGGAATGCGGGCCGGTTCCTGTCCCGCCTGCGTGGCCGGGTCGTGCATCGGCAGACGCTCCCCCCGGGGCCGATCTACGAGCAGGCCCTCGAGCAGCTCTCCCGCCCGTCCACCGAGTTCAGCTCGCTGCTCGCCGGCTACTGGAGCGTCTCGCCGGTCACCTACCGCACCCTCGGCACCGACCGCCTCACCCCCGTCCCGACCACGAACCCCGACGAGGTATGGCAGCTCGGCTTCAACGGCAGGGTGAAGCCGCCGGGCAGCGACGACGTCCAGTACCGCAACGTGCGCCCGCACAAGGGCTCCACCGACGTGGGCCCGACCGGGGTCGTCCACGCCCCGGCCATGCGCATCGTCGGACGGTTCGACCCGGAGCGGTTGCCCGGCTTCAGCCCGCTCTCCCTGGTCCCGCTCGAGACCTACTACCCGCCCGAGGCCGAGCCGGCCGACGCCGCCGCCCGCAAGGCGCTCGCAGGCCGGCCGCTGCGCCCCACCACCAACATCGGCGACTACCTGGCCCAGCCGCCGCTGCTGCTCACCACCATCACGTCCCTGGACGCGCTCACCGACCCGAAGGCCTACGGCGGGGCGAACCACGCGGCGCCGGTCAGCGTGATCCGTATCCGGGTCGCCGGCGTGACCGGCCCGGACAGGGTCAGCCGGGAGCGGATCCGCCGGGTCGCCGACGCGATCGTCGCCCGGACCGGGCTGGCGGTCGACGTGACCGCCGGGTCCTCGCCCCACCGGCTGCAAGTCGACCTGCCCGCCGGCCGGGACGGGCAGCCGCCCCTGCGGGTCTCCGAGGGCTGGGTCAGGAAGGGCGCAGCGATCGTGATCCTGGCCGCGCTCGACCGCAAGAGCGTGGCCCTGTTCTTCCTGGTGCTGCTCACCTGCGCCTGCTTCGTTGCCAACGGGGCGTTCGCGGCGGTGCGGTCGCGCCGGGCCGAGATCGGCACCTTGCGCTGCCTCGGCTGGTCGGCCGGCCGGATCTTCGCGGTGATCCTCGGCGAGCTGGCCGCCATCGGCCTGGCCGCCGGCGTCCTCGGTGCGGTGCTCGCCACCGCGCTCGTGCGCGTCCTCGATCTGCAACTGGCGGCTGGCCAGAGCGTCCTGGTGGTCCCGGTCGCGATCTGGCTCGCGGTTGCGGCCGGCGTACCGCCGGCCTGGCGGGCGGCCCGCATCGACCCGCTGGACGCCGTCCGGCCCCCGGCGGTGGGCGCACGGGCCGGCCGGCCGGTGCGCAGCGTCGGCGCGATGGCGCTCGCCAACCTCGGCCGTGTGCCCGGCCGCACCCTGCTCGGGGTCGCCGGCCTGGTCGTCGGCGTGGCCGCGTTCACCACCCTGCTCGCGATCAACTTCGCCTTCCGGGGCAGCGTCAGCGGCACACTGCTCGGCAACCTGCTCGCCGTGCAGGTCCGCGGGGTCGACTTCGCGAGCGCCCTGCTCGCCATCGGGCTGGGCGGCCTGTCAGTGGCCGACGTGCTGTTCCTCAACTTCCGCGAGCGCAATGCGGAGCTGGTCACCCTCGCCACCACCGGATGGGGCGGGCGGGAGCTGGCGCGCCTGGGGATGCTCGAGGGAGTCGGCATGGGCGTGCTCGGCAGCCTGGGCGGGATGGCCCTGGGCCTGGGCGTGGCCGCGCTCCTCGGGCAGACTGCGATCGGCGGGCTCGCCCTGGCCGGTGCGATCGCCGGGCTGGTCGGGGTCGCCATGGTGGCCGCTCTCTCGCTCGTCCCCCTGTGGGCCCTGCGCACCCTGTCCGCCCCCACCATCCTCGCCGAGGAGTAGCCGATGAGCGGGTTCGCCATCACCCTCGAGAACGTCCGGCGCCACTTCCGGATCCCAGGCGACCAGGTCGTTCGCGCGCTCGACGACGTGACCCTGACCGTCGCGGCCGGGTCGGCGGTGGCCGTCACCGGCCCTTCCGGGTCGGGCAAGTCCACCCTGCTCCACCTGGTCGGCGCCATGGAGGCCGCCGACGCGGGCCGGCTCGTGGTCGGCGGCCACGACCTGACCGAGCTCGACGGGGCGAGACGGGCCCGCTACCGGCGCACGATCGGGTTCGTGTTCCAGCGCTTCCACCTGCTGCCCGCGCTGACCGTGCTGGACAACGTGGTGGCGCCCGTGCTGCCCTACCGCACCGCGTTCGACAAGCTCGCACGCGCCCGTGAGCTGCTGGCCGCCGTCGGCCTGGCCGACCGGGCCGGCTCGCTGCCGTCCAGGCTCTCCGGCGGCCAGCAGCAGCGCGTGGCGATCGCCAGGGCACTGGTCAACGACCCTGGGCTGGTGCTGGCCGACGAGCCCACCGGCAACCTCGACTCCGGCACCGGGGCCGAGATCATGGAGCTGCTGCTCGACCTGCGGGCCGAGCGTGGCATGACCGTGCTGGTGGCCACCCACGACCCCCTGGTGGCCAGCCGCTGCGACCGTGTCGTCAAGCTCCACGACGGCAGGATCACCGACGACCTCGGCCTGCACCCTGACGCCTCCGAGGTCGACGTGCTCGCCCAGATCGGCCGCCTGAGCGGCGGCGGCTGAGTCGGGTAGGCTGTCGCCGTGATCGAGATCCTGCCCGTGGCCGACGGCGACCACGCCTGGGTGGTCGAGTTCCTCGACGTCGCCTGGGGGTCGGTCTTCGCCGTCGCGCACGGGGAGCTGATGGACTGCTCCCGCCACCCCGGCTTCCTCGCCCGCCTTGACGGCGAGCGGACCGGCCTGCTCACCTACCGCATCGAGGGTGGTGCCTGCGAGGTGACGAGCCTGGCAAGCCTGCGCGAGGGCCGCGGGGTCGGGCGGGCGCTGCTCGCCGCCGCCCGTGACCGGGCGGTGGCGGCCGGCTGCGACCGCCTCTGGCTCATCACCACCAACGACAACACCCGGGCCCTGCGCATCTACCAGCAGTGGGGCATGGACCTGGTCGCCCTCCGCCACCATGCGCTGCGCGAGAGCCGCCGGCTCAAGCCGTCCATCCCCGAGCTCGGCAGCCACGGCATCCCCCTCGCCCACGAGCTGGAGCTGGAGCTGCGTCTGGACGCCCCCCGGGGGTGACGGCGCGGCCCGGGCGGGCGGTGGAACCTGCGGGTGGCCGGTCCGCGCCTTGCGCGCCTCCCTGGTGGCCCTGGTGGGCCGCGCGACCCTCGGCTGGCCGTCCGCGCCTTGCGCGCCAGCGTGCTCACCGCGGCGTTGTCGCGGCGTCCTGGTAGCTTCTGGGCAAGCCACGCAGCACGCGCGATCCCGCCGGGCGCCCGCTGGCGATGATGGAGGTGGACTGGGGAAGCATGGTGGCGACGCTCACGGCCGAGCAGGTGCTCGCGCTGGCGCCCGACCCGGCGGCCGCCTCGGCCGGCCGGGGCGTTGCCAGTGCCGGCCGCTGGGTCCTGCTCGGCCGCTCCGGACAGGCGGTGTGGGGTGAGTACCGGGGCAGCGGCCGGCACCCCTACCAGACCCAGGCCGACCTCGACGGTCCCGCCTACCGCTGCACCTGCCCGAGCCGCAAGCTCCCCTGCAAGCACGCTCTCGGCCTGTTGCTCCTGCTCGCCGGCGAGCACGTCACGGTGCCAGAGACCGGGCCGCCCGGCTGGGTGGCCGAGTGGCTCGCGGCCCGGGCCGGGCGGGCTGCCCGCCGCGCTGCCAGGCCCGAGCGGCCGGCCGCCCCCGACCCGGCCGCCCAGGCGAGGCGGGCGGCCGACCGCGCCATCAAGGTCGAGGCTGGCCTGGCCGAGCTCGGGCTGCTGCTCCGCGACGTGGTCCGCGCCGGGCTGGCCTCGGGGGGCTGGCCCACCCGCTCCTGGGAGGAGGCCGCCGCCCGCATGGTCGACGCCCAGGCGCCCGGCCTGGGCGGCCGGCTGCGCCGGATCGCCGCCCTTCCCCGGGTGGGGGAGCGCTGGTCCGAGCGGCTGCTCGAGGAGCCGGCCCGCCTCCACCTGCTGGTCGAGGCCTACCACCGTCTCGACCGGCTGCCGCCCGAGACCCAGGCCGACGTCCGCGCCCTGATCGGCTGGCCCCAGCCCAAGGACGAACTGCTCGCCCAGCCCGGCCTACGGGACCACTGGGGAGTGGTCGCGCAGCGGGTGGCCGACGAGGACCGCCTGCGCGTGCAGCGGACCTGGCTCTGGGGCGCCCGCAGCGGCCGCGCCGCCCTGCTGCTCGACTTCGCGCCGGCCGGCCAGCCCCTGCCCGCCGGGGCGCCGCCCGGCTCCGGGCTCGACGCCGAGCTGGTCTTCTACCCCGGCAGCACGCCCCTGCGGGCGCTGGTCAAGGCCGAGCACGGCGGCCGCATCGAGTTCCCCGCCCTGCGGCCGGGGCTCGCCACCGCCGAGGACGCGTACGCGGCCTACGCCGCCGCCCTGGCCACGAACCCCTGGGTCGGGCCGCTGCCGGTCGTGCTCGACGCGGTCGTGCCGGTGCCACGGCGGGACTGGGTGCTGCGCGACTCGGCCGGCGGCTGCTTGCCCCTCAGCCCCTGGTTCGGCGCCGGCTGGCAGCTCGCGGCGCTCGCCGGGGGCCGCCCGGTGCGGGTCTTCGGCGAGTGGGACGGCGAGCACCTGCTCCCGCTGGCCGTGCTCGCCGGGGAACGGCTGGTCACCGCCGACCGGTGGGCGTGACCGCGGTGGACCCCTGGCAGGAGCTGCTCACGGCCGCGCTGCTCGGCACCGGCCGCCGTCTCCTGCCCCCCTTCCGCACCACGGTCGGGGGCCGGCTCGACTCCCTGCTGGCCGCCCTCGCCGACACCGGGGGCCTCGGACCCACCGGGGCCGGCCCGGGTCCGGCGGTCGGGTCTGGCGGCGTGCCCGCTCGCCCGGGCCCGGCGGTCGGGCCTGGTGGGGTGCAGCGTCCTGGCGGCGCGCTCGCTGGCCGGGACGCCGAGGGCCTGCTGCTGTCGGCGGCCGCGGCGGTTGCGCTGCACCGGCGGGCAGGGCGGCGGCCTGCCGTCGACCCGGGGCCGCCGCCCGAGCCATGCCCGCCGGACGAGGCGCCCCAATGCGGCCAGGCCGCCGCCAGCCACCTCACCCTGGTGCTTCGGGGCGGCTACGGCGACCTGCTCCCCGAGTGGCTGGACGCCCTGGCCGCCGCCGGGCGGCGCCTGCCCGAGGAGCACCTGCCCGCGCTCCTCGACCTGGCCGGCGACCGGCCCGAGCTGCGGGCTGGCCTGGACCCGGTGCTCGGCCGGCGCGGCCGCTGGCTGGCCGCCCAGAACCCGGCCTGGTCGTGGGCCCTGGACGCCGACCCGGAGGCGGCCTGGCGCTCGGGCGGCCGGGCCGAGCGGCTGGCGCTGCTCCACGCGCTCCGGACGACCGAGCCGGACCGGGCCCGCGCGCTGGTCGAGGCGACATGGGACGAGGAGGGCGCCGAGCTGCGCGCGGCCATGGTCGAGCGGCTCCGCACCGGGCTGACAATGGCCGACGAGCCGTTCCTCGAGGCGGCCCTTGACGACCGCGCCGGAGGGGTCCGCCGCGCTGCCGCCGCGCTGCTCGCCTGCCTCCCCGGGTCCCGCCTGTGCGCCCGCATGACCGTGCGTGCCCTGCCTCTGCTGCGGCTCGTCCCCGGGCCACGACCCCGGCTGGAAGCGACCCTGCCCAGGGCGATCGACGCCGGCATGGCCCGCGACGGGGTGGTGTCGCTGCGCTGGCCCGGCCTTGGGAAGCGAGCCGGCTGGCTGCTCCAGCTCGTCGCGGCCGTGCCGCCCGCCGCCTGGTGCGAGCGGCTCGACCGTGGTCCCGCCGGGCTCGTCCGCCTGGCCGCTCGCGACACTGCCGCCCCCGAGGTGCTGGCCACTGGCGGAGAGGTGATCCTCTCGGGCTGGGCCACCGCCGCCAGTCGCCAGCGCGACGGCGCCTGGGCCAGCGCGGTCTTCGAGGGCTGGTGGGCCCCGCCTGGGCGACGACCCGGTGGGAAGCGGACGGCCGCGTTCATCCCCGCCGCCGTCCGTGGGAACCCGCTGACGGCCGCGTTCATCCCCGCCGCCGTCGAGCCCGACCCGGTCGTGGCCGGCCTGGTCGAGGCGCTCCCGCCAGAGCGGCAGGAGGCGCTCGCCCTGCGCCTGCTGGCCGACGCCGCCGCCGCGATGGCCGAGTCCCCGCTCCTGGCGGTGCTGCGGGCCTGCCGGCGCCCGTGGAGCGCGCGGCTCGGGCAGGCCGTGCTCGCCCACATCGGGAGAACCGCCGCCGCCGGCCAGCCCGCGGCCCACGACCGCTCGTCCCTCGACCAGCTGGCCCGCCTCCTGCCCGAAGGCCTGGCCGGGGAGGCGGCCACCGCCCTGGCCCGGGTCAGGGACGAGGCGTCCCGGGCCAGGGCCGCCGCCATCGACCGCTTCCTCGACGTCCTCACCTTCCGCCGCGACATGCGCAAGGAGATCGCCCGATGACGACCACGGTGCTGCGCCCCCACGCCGAGGAGCTCTACGCCGAGGAGCTGGACGAGCTGGCCGCCACCGACCGGCGGCAGCGGCCGCCGAGCTGGCGCCTCTCCCCCTGGGCGGTGGCCACCTACCTGCTCGGCGGGACCCTCGACTCCGGCTTCGAGGTGACCCCGAAGTACATCGGCAGCCGCCGGCGGATCGAGGTGGCCGTCGCCACCCTCACCACCGACCGGGCGCTGCTGCTGCTCGGCGTGCCCGGGACCGCCAAGACCTGGGTGTCGGAGCACCTGGCGGCCGCCATCTCGGGCGACTCGACCATGCTCGTCCAGGGCACCGCTGGCACCTCGGAGGAGCAGGTCCGCTACGGCTGGAACTACGCCCGGCTGCTCGCCGACGGCCCCAGCCGCCAGGCGCTGGTGCCGAGCCCGGTGCTGCGGGCCATGGCCGCCGGCAAGGTGGTCCGGGTCGAGGAGCTGACCCGCATCCCCTCCGAGGTCCAGGACGCGCTGATCACCATCCTGTCGGAGAAGGCGCTGCCCCTGGCCGAGCTCGGCGAGGAGGTCCAGGCCGTGCCCGGCTTCAACCTCGTCGCCACCGCCAACAGCCGCGACCGAGGCGTGAACGAGCTGTCCAGCGCGCTCAAGCGCCGCTTCAACACCGTGGTGCTCCCGGTGCCCGACACCGCCGAGGAAGAGGTCGACATCGTGCGCCGCCGGGTCGAGAGCCTCGGCCGCACCCTGGAGCTCCCCGCCGAGCCGCCAGCCCTCGGCGAGATCCGCCGGGTGGTGACCCTGTTCCGGGAGCTCCGCAACGGCGAGTCGGCCGACGGCCGGACCAGGCTCAAGTCGCCGAGCGGCACGCCGGGGACCTCGCTGCCGGCCTCGTCGGAACGGTGGTCAAGGACCCGGTCCAGGACGAGGTGGTGTGGCGCGAGTACCTCGAGACGGTCGTCAAGGAGCGCGAGGGCTGGTCCGACCTGTACCGCGCCTGCCGGGACGTGGTCGTGTGACGGTCCGCGTCTTCGGGATCCGGCACCACGGGCCCGGGTCGGCCCGAAGCCTGCGCCGGGCGCTCGACGAGTGGCGTCCCGACGCCGTGCTCGTCGAGGGCCCGCCCGACGCCGACGCGGTGCTGCCGCTCGCCGCCCATCCGGGGCTGCGGCCCCCGGTCGCGCTGCTCGTCTACCGCAGGGACGAGCCGAGCCGGGCCGTGTTCTATCCGTTCGCGGTCTTCTCGCCCGAGTGGCAGGCGCTGCGCTGGGCGCTCGCCGCCGGTGCGGCCGTCCGCTTCATCGACCTTCCGCTGGCCAACCAGCTTGCCCTCGACCCCGGCGGCTGCGCCGCCGAGTCCCGGACGCACGTCCCGATCCGCGACGACCCGCTCGGGGCCCTCGCCCGGGCCGCCGGCGACGACGACGGCGAGCGCTGGTGGGAGCGCATGGTCGAGCAGCGGCGCGACGGCGCCGACCTGTTCGCCGCGGTGCTCGAGGCCATGGCCGCGGTGCGCGAGGCCGTGCCCGCCCTCGAGCCGCGGGAGGCGGCCAGGGAGGCGTTCATGCGCCAGCGGGTCCGGGCCGCCGTCCGGGAGGGGTTCGAGCGGGTGGCCGTGGTCTGCGGCGCCTGGCACGCGCCCGCCCTGGCCGCGCTGCCTCCCGCTGCGCAGGACGCGGCCCTGCTCAAGGGGATGGCCAGGGTCAAGGTGGAAGCGGCCTGGGCGCCGTGGGCCTACGGGCGCCTGGCAGCCGACAGCGGCTACGGTGCCGGGGTCGCCTCGCCCGGCTGGTACCACCACCTGTGGTCGGCGCCTGACGACGTGGCCGGGCGCTGGCTCACCAAGGTCGCCCGGCTGCTGCGAGCCGAGGACCTGGACGCGTCGACCGCCCAGGTGGTCGACGCGGCCCGGCTCGCCGATGCGACCGCAGCCCTCCGTGACCGGTCCGCCCCTGACCTGGCCGACCTGCACGCGGCCACCAGGGCGGTGCTCTGCTTCGGCAGCGACCTGCCGATGCGCCTGATCCACGACCGGCTGGTGGTGGGGGAGCGGCTCGGCGAGGTGCCGGCGGGCGCGCCCATGGTCCCCATCCAGCAGGACCTGCTCCGGGAGCAGCGCCGCCTGCGGCTGCGGCCAGAGGCGACGCGCCGCGTGCTCGATCTGGACCTCCGCCGTCCCAACGACCGCGAGCGCAGCCGCCTGCTCCACCGGCTCGCGCTCCTCGGCGTGCCCTGGGGGGAGCGGGAGGCGGTCGCCGGCAAGGCGGGCACCTTCCACGAGCTGTGGCATCTGCAGTGGGACCCGATGCTTGCCGTCGGTCTGGTGGAGGCATCGGTGTGGGGCACGACGGCGCACGCCGCAGCCACCGCCCGGGCCAGGCACGAGGCGGACGCCGCCGGGCATCTGGCCCGCCTCGGCGAGCTGCTCGACCAGGCCCTGCTGGCAGGTCTCCCCGAGGCGACCGGCCGCGTGGTCGACCGGCTGCACAAGGTCGCCGCGGTCGCCGGCGACGTCGCCGAGCTGGCCGACGCCCTGCCGCCGCTCGTCCGTGTCGTCCGCTACGGCGACGTGCGCGGCTCCGACGCCGGCGAGGTCGGCAGGGTCGTCGACGGGCTCGTCGCCCGTGTGTGCGTGGGGCTGCCGGCCGCGTGCGCCTCGCTCGACGACGACGCGGCCCAGGCCATGGCCGAGCGGGTCATGGCCGTCAACGGGGCGGTCACGCTGCTCGGCGATCCCGGGCACCGGTCGGCCTGGCACGCCGTGCTTGGCCGGCTCGCCGACCAGCGCGGCCTGCACGGCCGGTTGGCCGGCCGCTGCACCCGCGTGCTGCTCGACGCCGGCGTCTACGGTGTCGAGGAGGCGGCCCGGCGCATGTGGCGGGCGCTGTCGCCGGGCGGCTCGGACAGGCCGAGCGAGGCGGCCGCCTGGGTCGAGGGGTTCCTCGAGGGCAGCGGCCTGCTGCTGGTCCACGACGACGCCCTGTGGAGCGTGCTCGACGGCTGGGTCACCGGCCTGCCCGAGGAGTCGTTCACCACCTGCCTGCCCCTGCTGCGCCGCACCTTCGCCGGCTTCCCGGCCGCCGAGCGCCGGCAGATCGGCGAGCGCGTCCGCGCCGGCCGCTCCCTGGCCGCCGCTCGCGGCTGGGACGGCGACGAGCTCCACACCGGGCGGGCCGACTCGGTCCTGCCCCTGCTCCGCCTGCTCTTCGGGCTCCCCGGTGAGCCCGGCCCGGACGGCGGCACCGCTCTGGCCGGCGGGCTCCCCGGTGAGCCCGGCCCGGACGGCCCCGGCACCGTTCTGGCCGGCGGGCTCCCCGGTGAGCCGGGCCCGGACGGCCCCGGCACCGTTCTGGCCGGCGGGCTCCCCGGTGAGCCGGGCCCGGACGGCCCCGGCACCGTTCTGGCCGGCGGGACGGCCAGCAGCCGGGCGGAGGCAGCGCCGTGACCGGTGACGAGCGGCTGCGCCGCTGGCGGCTCGTGCTCGGCGGGGAGGCGGCCGACGGGACCGGCGCGCGGCTCGGGCCGGACGACCTGCGTCTGGACACCGCCCTGGGGGCGCTCTACGACGCCGACCGCTCCGGCGGTCTCGGCAGCTCCGCGCCGAGCATCGCCCGCTGGCTCGGGGACGTCCGCAGGTACTTCCCGGCGCCGGTGGTGCGGGTGCTGCAACGAGATGCGATCGACCGGCTCGGGCTGCGCCGCATGCTGCTCGAGCCCGAGACGCTCGCCGCCGTCGAGCCCGACGTCCACCTCGTGGCCGACCTCATCGCCTTGCGCGGTGTGCTGCCCGCGACCACCCGGGACACCGCCCGGATGGTGGTGCGCCGCGTGGTCGACGACCTGGAGCGGCGCCTTGCCCAGCCGTTGCGCCAGGCTGTGACCGGCAGCCTCCATCGGGCCACGCGTACCCGCCGGCCGCGGGCGGGCGAGATCGACTGGGACCGGACGATCCGCGCCAACCTGCGTCACTACCAGCCGGCCTACCGCACCGTCGTGCCCGAGACGCTGGTCGGGTACGGCCACCGGCGGTCGAGCCTGCGCCACGTCGTGGTCTGCGTCGACCAGAGCGGGTCCATGGCCACGTCGGTGGTGTACGCCGGGGTGCTGGCCGCCGTGCTCGCCTCCCTGCCCTCGCTCCGCACCCGCCTGGTCGTGTTCGACACCGCGGTGGTCGATCTGACCGACCAGCTCGCCGACCCGGTGGAGGTGCTGTTCGGCACCCAGCTCGGCGGCGGGACCGACGTCAACCGGGCGCTCACCTACTGCCAGCAGGTGATCGACCAGCCCACCGACACGATCCTGGTACTCGTCAGCGACCTGTACGAGGGCGGGGACCGCGGCGCGACCCTCGCCCGCGCCGCCGCCCTGGTCCGTGCCGGGGTCCAGGTGGTGGCGCTGCTGGCCCTCGACGACGACGGCGCCCCTAGCTTCGACCACGCTCTCGCCGCCGACCTGGCCGACCTGGGCGTCCCCGCATTCGCCTGTACCCCCGACGCCTTCCCGGAGCTGATGTCCGCCGCCATCAACCGCGACGACATCGGCCGCTGGGCTGCCGACCGCGGCATCACCACCGTCCGCGCCCCTGACCTGTGACACGGAGGGGAACCCCCGGTGGTAGGCAGCTCCCGCACCGCTCCGGTAGGGTCTGCCGAACAGGACGACCCCAGCAGGGCCCGTAGCTCAGTCGGTCAGAGCAGCGGACTCATAATCCGCCGGTCGCAGGTTCGAGGCCTGCCGGGCCCACACCATCTAAGCAGCAGCTTCGCAGCCCCGGGAGCGCGAAGCCTGGACCGCTTGTCAACGTCTTGTCAACAGTCTACCCTCTGGCCCATGGCAGAGGGCTACATCCGCCAGCGCGGCAACGCCTGGCAGGTCATCGTCCACGCCGGCCACGACCCGATCACCGGCAAGCGGCGCAACCTCACCGGGACGGCGCGGACCAAACGCGAGGCGCAGGCACTCCGCGCGCGCCTGCTCACCCAGGTCAACGAGGGCAAGCGGCCGGCAAGCGACGCGACCGTCGCCCAGCTCCTGGCGCGTTGGCTTGAGGTCGCCGACCTCGCCTGGAGCACCCGCGTCACCTACCAAGGCTACGTGGACCGCACGATCCTGCCCGCGCTCGGCCACATCCAACTCCGACGTCTGGATACCGCGACCCTCGACCGCTTCTACACCACCCTGCGGGCCCGCGGCGGCACCGGCGGCACCCCGCTCGCGCCGGCGACCGTCCGCCAGGTCCACGCGATCCTGCGTCGGGCCCTCGACCAGGCAGCCCGCTGGGGCTGGATCCCCGCCAACCCGGCGGCGCTGGCCAGCCCGCCCCGGCTCGGCCCGGCCGACCTCCGGCCGCCGACCCCCGAGGAGGTCTCCCGCCTTCTTGCGATTTCGTATGAGGCCGATCCGGACTTCGCGGTGCTGCTGTGGCTGGCGGCCACCACCGGCGCCCGCCGGGGGGAGCTGTGCGCCCTGCGCTGGTCGAGTGTCGACCTGGACGCGGCCGAACTCGTGATCGTTCGGAACCTTATCGTGCGGGGTGGGCAGCTGGTCGAGAAGGACACCAAGACCCATGCGGCCCGCCGGATCGCGCTTCACAACGACAGCCTCGCCCTGCTTGAGGAGCACCGGCGCCGAGGCGAGGAGCGGGCGCAGGCGTGCGGCGCGCAGCTTGCGCCCGACGCCTTCGTGTTCTCCTTCGACCCGGCCAGCCGGCAGCCGATGAACCCGGACTCGGTGACCCACCGCTTCGGGCGGCTTGCCAAGCAGCTCGGTTTGCAGGCACGGTTGCACGATCTGCGGCATTACGCGGCCACCCAGCTCATCGCCGGCGGCGTGGACGTGCGCACGGTCTCGGGCCGGATCGGCCACGCCGGCGGCGGCGCGACCACCCTGAAGGTGTATACGCACTTCCAGGCGGCCCCCGACCGGCGAGCTGCCGAACTCCTCGAACAGACACTGAAGCGCCCGACTCAGGGTGACACCGGCGGCGGGTGACCGGGTCCTTCGCGGGGAATGGCGGGGCACGGTGGCTGTCAGTGGATCCCCTATCTCGGTCAATATGGAAGTAGACCGATTCAGAGTTGACAGCGAACATATTACCGCGGTAATCAAACGGAGTGAGGCTGTTTTCGCGTTTCCCCTGGTGAGCAGCCTGCCAAGCCACACCGTTTGGCTGCCCCCGTAGTAAGTTCGATCCAACATGCAGCAGCATGGATCGGGATAAGCTCTTTCTAGATACGCTTCAAGAGCTGGAGGACCGGATCGCGTCGGCCAGCGAGTACGACGCGTTGATGATTGCAGGGTTGGTTCGCAAGCTGTTGACTGACCAGTCTCCTCAGCCGATCGTGACGCAGGTGAACCAGCGTCGGCGGTTGCGTCTCCGGTATCGCGTGAATAACTACATTGTTCCAAAAATTCTACCCGGTTGGCATATTTGGTCGATAGAAGACGGTTTTGCACCCGAGCCGGATGATCCAGCCCCACCGGTGCCTATTCCAGGTGCGCCGCTCTACCCGATCCTTGGGTCTCTTGAGATCTCTCTCGACCAGCTGCTCAAGCTGCCGGTAATGATCTGGGACGGCCGCCATGTGCTAGTGAAAGATATTCTTCAGAGCGCCCTATATGTACAGGGTGCTGTTCATGTAGGTCATCCCAAGGACGACAACGCGCGCTCGCTTGAACAGCTTGGTAGGCATGTCGAGAGCAGGCTGCTGCCTGCTGACCTTGAATTCCTGCGTCGGCTCGGCCGTGTTATTCTTCGGGGCCTTGAGCCTCTGCGGACACAGGTGGCAAGGGAACGGACTGCTGTGGTTGAGCATCCTGAGGACAGTTAGACATGGACTGAAATCTACACGCCGTAGGCTAGGACAGCAGTTCGAGATGAGCCTTGAAGGACCGCGTGAGGCTGTCCAAGATCGCCCGTCCCTTCTCGGCGGTGCCGAGGGATGGCTGGCCGATCACTCCTGAGTCGGTGTAGCCACGCATGCCGGTCACGAGCAGATCCGGCCTCGGGTTCGCTACCCAGTCGCCGTGTCGGTAGCCGTCTCGGACAGACTCCGGGCAGGCGTGCAGGAGCATCGACACCTCGGCCTCGCCGGCATGCATGTCGTCGCTGGCGGCTGACTGCAAGCCGGCTGCTGTGCGAGCGGTCTCCCAGTCCTGCCGGTTGGGAAACAGCGTCATCCGCGGGCCGACGACGTTGGCTTCCTGCACGATGTTGGACAGCACGTAGTTGCCGCCGTGGCCGTTCACGATGGCGAGCCGGTCGACGCCGGCCGCGCGGAGCGACTCGGCAACATCGGCCACAACGGCGGCCAAGGTGCGGGCGCTGATGCTGACGGTCCCGGCGAAGCCGCTGTGCTCATGGGAGCAGGACACCGTCACCGGCGGGAGCAGGAGCAGCGCGTACTCGGCGCTGAGCCGCTGGGCGATGGCGCACGCCACGATCGTATCCGTGGTGAGCGGGAGAAAGTCACCATGCTGCTCGAAGCTGCCAACCGGGAGCACGGCGACCCGCGCCGCGCGGTCCTGCTCGTCGCCGGAGGTCGCCATCGTGATGAGCGGGTGCATGCCGTCAAGGGTGCCACAACCGCAGCGTGAGGCTGGTCACGGCAGGTAGGCCAGCGCCTCCCGCAGGTCGGCGACCGCAGGCAGGCCACGCCACGCGGAAAGCTGCCCTGGGAGCCGTCTGAGTTCGGCGGTGGCCCTTCCGGACCCGGTGCTGGTGGCGATTGTCAGGGCCTGTCGAGCGGCGCCGCATGCCTGCTCGGGCTCCTGGTTGGCGGCGTGCGCAACGGCCAGGCGGGCCAGGTGCACCCCTCGGTCCCGCAGGTACTCCGCGGGCCACGCGGCCAAGCCTTGCTCGAAGATGGCGATCGCCTGTCCGGCTGCTTCAGCGTCATCCAGCAGTCGGCCGCCTCCATCTCAACGTAGGCGGGCGTGCAGTAGCCGGTCAGGGCGCGTTCCTCGTCGCCGTGATCCTCGCGCAGCGCTGCCTGCTCCCCTGCCGCCTCGAGCGCTCGGGCGCATTCGGTCGGATCT